>Ga0302175_10000103_pt1 | contig 34304 bp, 29 predicted proteins | sample I_Fen_N3_3_FD_198791 | JGI IMG/M metagenome (GOLD analysis project Ga0302175, IMG submission 198791) | Peat permafrost microbial communities from Stordalen Mire near Abisko, Sweden - I_Fen_N3_3 | ecosystem: Environmental > Terrestrial > Soil > Wetlands > Permafrost | place: Sweden: Abisko... | reverse complement strand
CACAGCTGGGCAAATTCTTTTCCTGACGTTTGGCTTCGCCCCACAAGGCGTCCAACTCTTCGAGGGTGCAATCTTCCATGGGACGGTGGGTGTCGCGCAATGCCTGCTCGATAAATCGGAAGCGTCGCTCAAACTTGGCATTGGCGCCGCGCAAGGCGGTTTCGGGGTCAACCCTCAAGTGCCGGGCCAGGTTGACCGCGGCAAACAGCAGGTCGCCGACTTCATCGGTGATCGCCGCCGGGTCGTTATCGACCATGGCTTCGAGCACTTCATCGAGCTCTTCACGGACCTTATCCACCACAGGCAAGGCGTCCGGCCAATCGAAACCCACCTGGGCCGCGCGCTTTTGCAACTTGGCCGAGCGCGACAACGCCGGCAACACGGCCGGCACATCATCAAGCAGGGACAACTGCAACGGGGCCGCCGATTGCTCGGCGCGCTCCTGGGCCTTGATCTCCTCCCAGCGGCGCTTGACCTGCTCCTCATCGAGCCGTGGCGTGTCCAGCGGCGCGTAGAGGTCACCAGTAGGGAATACGTGGGGATGACGCCGGATCAACTTGCGGGTGATGCTGTCGACCACGCCGTCGAATTCAAAACGCCCCTCCTCCCGCGCCAGCTGGCTGTAATACACCACCTGGAACAACAGGTCGCCCAACTCGCCCTGCAAGTGGTCGAAGTCGCCGCGCTCGATGGCGTCGGCCACTTCATAGGCTTCTTCCAGGGTGTGGGGGACGATGCTGGCGTAGGTCTGCTTGATATCCCAGGGGCAACCGTATTGCGGGTCGCGCAGCCGGGCCATCAGGTGCAACAAATCTTCGAGGCTGTACATCAATTCATCCATTTCACACAGGCCATGGCCGCCGCCGGCTGCAACCGGCGGCGGCGACAGGTCATGGGGTCCGGTTGCGGCGGGTTTCGATGATGTTCGGCAACTGGGATATCCGCCCCAGCAACCGACCCAACGCGTCCAGCCCCGGGATCTCAATGGTCAGGGACATCAACGCAGTGTTGTCCTCTTTGTTCGAGCGGGTGTTAACCGCCAGCACGTTGATCCGCTCGTTGAGCAGCACCTGGGACACGTCACGCAGCAAACCGGAGCGGTCGTAGGCCCGGATGATGATGTCGACCGGGTAGGTCAACACCGGCACCGGCCCCCAGCTGACCTGAATGATCCGCTCCGGCTCGCGCCCGGACAGTTGCAGCACCGAGGCGCAATCCTGGCGGTGAATGCTCACCCCGCGGCCCTGGGTGATGTAACCGACGATCGCATCCCCGGGCAACGGCTGGCAGCAGCCGGCCATCTGGGTCATCAGGTTGCCCACGCCCTGGATCTGGATATCGCCGCGCTTGCCCGGCTTGTAGCCGGTGGCCTTGCGTGGGATCAGCTCCAGTTGCTCGTTGCCGCGCTCCGGCTCCACCAGTTGCTGGGCCAGGTTGACCAGTTGCGCCAGGCGCAAGTCGCCAGCCCCAAGGGCGGCGAACATGTCCTCGGCGATTTTCATGTTGGCCTTTTCGGCCAGCTTGTCGAAATCCACCTGAGGCAGGTCGAGGCGATTGAGTTCGCGCTCGAGCAAGGTCTTGCCAGCGGCGACGTTCTGATCGCGGGCCTGCAACTTGAACCAGTGCACGATCTTCGCCCGTGCCCGGGACGTGGTGACGTAACCCAGGTTCGGGTTCAGCCAGTCGCGGCTCGGCGTGCCGTGCTTGCTGGTGATGATCTCCACCTGCTCGCCGGTCTGCAGGCTGTAGTTGAGCGGAACGATGCGCCCGTTGATCTTCGCGCCACGGCAGTTATGGCCGATTTCGGTGTGTACCCGGTAGGCGAAGTCCAGCGGCGTCGCCCCCTTGGGCAAGTCGATGGCGTGCCCGTCCGGGGTGAAGATGTACACCCGGTCCGGTTCGATATCGACCCGCAGTTGCTCGGCCAGCCCGCCGATATCACCCAGTTCTTCATGCCATTCGAGCACCTGGCGCAGCCAGGAAATCTTCTCTTCGTAATGGTTAGAACCGGATTTGACGTCCGTGCCCTTGTAGCGCCAGTGGGCACAGACACCCAGCTCCGCCTCCTCATGCATCGAGTGGGTGCGGATCTGCACTTCCAGCACCTTGCCCTCGGGCCCGATCACTGCGGTGTGCAGGGAGCGGTAGCCGTTTTCCTTGGGGTTGGCGATGTAGTCGTCGAACTCTTTGGGAATGTGCCGCCACAGGGTGTGGACGATCCCCAGCGCGGTGTAGCAGTCGCGCATTTCCGGGACCAGCACCCGCACCGCGCGCACGTCGTAGATCTGGCTGAATTCCAGACCCTTGCGCTGCATTTTGCGCCAAATCGAATAGATGTGTTTGGCCCGGCCACTGATGTCAGCATCGACGCCGGTGGCCTGCAACTCAATCTGCAACTGATTCATCACGTCAGAGATGAACCGCTCGCGATCCAGGCGCCGCTCGTGGAGCAGGGTCGCAATCTGCTTGTACTGCTCGGGCTCCAGGTAACGGAACGACAGGTCTTCGAGCTCCCACTTGATATGGCCGATACCGAGTCGGTGGGCCAGTGGGGCGTAGATATCGAAGACTTCGCGGGCGACCCGGTTGCGTTTTTCATCGTCAGCGGTTTTTACCGCGCGGATCGCGCAGGTGCGCTCGGCCAGCTTGATCAGGGCCACACGCACGTCGTCGACCATGGCCACCAGCATCTTGCGCAGGTTTTCGACCTGCGCCTGAGTGCCCAGCACCAGGGACTGGCGCGGGCTCAGGCTGGCGCTGATCGCAGCCATGCGCAGCACGCCGTCGATCAGCTTGGCCACGACCGTGCCGAAGCGCTGGATGACCGCCGGCAACTGGATCTGGCCTTCGCGGACGCCGCGATAAAGTATCGCCGCCACCAGCGAATCCTGGTCCAGCTTGAGGTCGGCGAGAATCTCGGCGATCTCAAGACCGGTGCGAAAACTCGAGGTACCTTCGGCCCACAGGTTCTTCGCCGCATTGTGTTGTTGCTCGGCCTCGCGAGCGTACTCGCAGGCCTCTTTCAAGGCTTCACGGTCAAGTGCCAGATCGACGCTGACCGCATGATCGAGCCATGCCTCGAGATTGATACTGCCGTCGGTGTTGATCGGCTGGTGCGCTCTCACCTGTACCATCTTGCTTTACCTTCCCTACGACGCACATTCAATGCGTCAAATCGCTGACCTTAGGTGCCAGGGCCTGCTCGCAGGGCCAGCGAGCGGTGCCTGGCGGCCAGTCGGATTAGACGAGCCATCCTAGCTCGCTTCAAATAACGCCATGGCTTCGACATGCGCCGTCTGAGGAAACATATCGAGGATCCCGGCACGTTTTAACCGATAGCCCTGTTTGACCAATTCGACCGTGTCACGCGCCAAAGTTGCAGGGTTGCATGACACATAAACCAACCGCTGGGCGCCAAGGCTCGCCAGCTTGCGAACCACCTCGAAAGCACCGTCACGGGGTGGGTCCAAGAGTACCGCAGAAAAGCCTTCTTTCGCCCACTCGACAGCACCCAGAGGCTGCGACAAATCGGCCTGAAAAAACTGCGTGTTATGCAAATTGTTGCTGGCTGCGTTTTCAGCCGCACGAGCCACCATGCTCGCCACGCCTTCAACCGCCACGACCTGGCGCACCCGCTGCGCCAGGGGCAAGGCAAAGTTACCCAGCCCGCAGAACAGATCCAGGACCCGCTCATCCGCCTTCGGCGCCAGCCACTCAAGGGCCTGTGCCACCATCGCCTCGTTGACGCCGGCATTGACCTGGACAAAGTCCCCTGGTCGATACGCCAGGTGCAAACCCCAGGGCTCCAGGCGAAAACCCAGCTCCTGGTTTGGCTCCAGTGGTTGCGGATCGCCTTCGCCATGCAGCCACAACTGGGCGTCATGGAAGGTGCAGAACTCCTTGAGAATCGTCAGGTCAGCCTCGGACAGCGGGGCCATGTGCCGCAGCAGCACGGCAATCGCCGAGCCGCTGAACAGCTCCACATGCCCCAGGGCCTGAGGTTTGCTCAGGCGCTGCAACATGGCCGGCAAGCGGCTCATGATCGGTTGCAAGGGCTGTACCAGCACCGGGCAATCGTTGATGGCGACGATGTCCTGGCTGCCGGCGGCACGGAAACCCACTTCGAGTTTTTTCGCCTTGGCATCCCAGCGCACGGCGATCCGTGCGCGACGCCGATAGCCAAACTCGGGGCCGCTCAATGGCGCGGCCCACTCATCGGGCTGTACACCGGCAACCCGTGATAATTGTTCGGCGAGCATGCGCTGTTTCAGGGCCAACTGTTCGCCGAGGGGCAGATGCTGGACACTGCAACCGCCGCAACGCCCGGCATGGGCGCAGGGCGCCGGCCGGCGCAGCTCGCTGGCCTGGAATACGCGTTCGGTGCGTGCTTCCACGACCTTGCCGTGGGCACCCAGCACCCGTGCCTCGACCTCCTCCCCCGCCAGCGCCCCGGTTACAAACCAAGTGCGTCCGTCGAGAAAGGCAATTCCTCGGCCGTCATTGGCCAGGCGCTCGATGCTCAGGCGCTGCTTTTTACCGGTAGGTATCTGTGGGGCCCGGCTACCGCCAGTGGGCTGGAAGCGCAGGCCTCTCTCGTGCTTGGCCATCAGTTGGGCGCATCGAAGATGCCGGTCGACAGGTAACGATCGCCACGGTCACAAATGATCGCGACCATCACCGCGTTTTCCACTTCCCGGGACAGGCGCAGCATCGCCGCCACCGCACCGCCTGAGGAGACCCCGCAGAAGATGCCTTCTTCACGGGCCAGACGCCGGGTAACGTCTTCGGCTTCGCTCTGGGCCATGTCGACGATCCGGTCGACGCGGCTGGCCTGGTAGATCTTCGGCAGGTATTCCTCTGGCCAACGGCGAATACCGGGGATGGCCGAGCCTTCCATCGGCTGCAGGCCGATGATCTGCACATTGGGGTTCTGTTCTTTCAGGTAGCGCGAGGTGCCCATGATGGTGCCGGTGGTGCCCATGGAGCTGATGAAGTGGGTGATCCCGCCCTCGGTCTGACGCCAGATTTCCGGACCGGTGCCGGTGTAGTGCGCCTCGGGGTTGTCGCCGTTGGCGAACTGGTCGAGCACCTTGCCACGGCCTTCGGCCTGCATCCGCTCAGCGAGATCGCGCGCGCCTTCCATGCCCTCTTCCTGGCTGACCAGGATCAACTCGGCACCGTAGGCCGTCATCGCGGCCTTGCGCTCGGCACTGGAGTTGTCGGGCATGATCAGGATCATTTTGTAACCCTTGATCGCCGCCGCCATGGCCAGGGCAATCCCGGTGTTGCCGGAGGTCGCCTCGATCAGGGTGTCACCCGAGTGGATCTGCCCACGCAACTCGGCGCGAGTGATCATCGACAACGCCGGACGGTCCTTGACCGAGCCGGCCGGGTTATTACCCTCAAGCTTGAGCAGCAGGGTGTTGCTGGTGGCTCCGGGCAGGCGCTGCAGGCGCACCAGCGGGGTGTTGCCGACGCAATCGGCAATGGTTGGGTACTGCAAGGTCATGACGTATTCGCAATCCAGACTGCGGGGGCGCCTATCATACCGGCAAACGTGCGCAGGCCATATCACGCAAAGTGCGGGGCTTATGGCTTAAAAGCATAAGCCCCAGCCGCCGACCTAATCGCTGCCTGGCCGGCTACAGGCTGGCAGCCAGCAGGCGCATGTGCAGGCGCAAACCATGCTCGGTGTTTTGCGCCCAGATCTGGCCACCTTGGCGCTGCACCGCGTTGCGCGCAATGCTCAGGCCCAGGCCGAATCCGCCATTGCCAGGCCGCGAGCCGTCGAGGCGGGTAAAGGGCGCAAAAATCCGCTCCAAATCTACTTCGTCGACCCCGCCCCCCTGATCCTCGAGCCACAGGTGCCAGTATTCGCCCTCGCGGCAGCCGTCAAGACTGACCACTGCACCTAAGGGCGAGTGCCGGATGGCATTGCGCAGGATATTTTCCAGGGCCTGGGCCAGGGTATTGAGGTTGCCCCGCACCCAGCACTCAGCCGTCAGTTCGCATTGCAACTGCTGCGCCGGCCAGCCACTTTCAAAGCAGGCATTTTCCGTGAGCATTTCCCACAGCGCCTGCACCTGGATTTCCTCCGCTGCCAGAGGCGCGCGCTCGGTGTCCAGCCAGGCCAGTTGCAAACTGTCTTCCACCAGCCGCTGCATACCGTCGACTTCCCGAGACAAACGCTCGCGCAGGGCCGCCAGGCTGTGCTCGCTGTCACAGGCCACGCGCAGGCGACTCAACGGCGTACGCAGCTCATGGGAAAGGTCACGCAACAGTTGTTGCTGGAGGGACACAGTGCCTTGCAGGCGCTCGGACATCTGATCGAAAGCCCGACCCAGTTCGCCCAACTCGTCCCGGCGGCTGGTGGTCTGGCTGGAGAGCCGTGCATTCAATTGATCGGCGCTCCAGGCGTTGGCCTGTTCCCGCAACTGGTTCAGGGGCACCACCAGCAACCGGTACAGGCCCACGCACAGCAACAGGGTGAACAATCCGGGGATCACCCCATTGGTCAGCACCCGCCACAGCAGCCGGTACTGCCCGGGCATGAAACGCTGCGGTAATTCGATCACCAGGCTGCCGGCATCCGGGTCGCCGGGAAAGGGAACCCTCAGCCAGGGCAAGCCTCGGGCATGCAGGCTCACCGGCCAATCAAGGCCGCGCAAAAACGTCAGGCGCTGGTTTTCCCGGGGCGTCAGCGGCCTGCTGCTCAGGGTCTGCAAATCCCCGCCAATGACCCCAACCCAGCTGCCCTCGCGCTGAGTCATGCCCTGGAGCCACGCATCGACCCCGGCCTCCTGGCCTTGATTCCATGCCTGTTCGGCCTGCGCCGCGTACTCCTGCAAGGTTTTGCGGGCCTCGACGGAAAGGAACAGGTTCTTCTGCTCCATATAGCGGCCCCAGGACCAACTGAGCCAGATCATCAGCAGACAGAAGCCCACCAACAGAAACGCCAACTTCCAGAACAGTGAGTGCCGACCCGGCACGTCAGGCCCCCTCATCGACGGCACTCAGCACATAGCCCTTGCCCCAGACCGTGCGTACCTCACGCTCGCCGTAGCCGATGGCCTTGAGCTTGCGGCGGATCTGGCTGACGTGCATGTCCAGACTACGGTCATGGGGGGCATAGCCGCGCTGCAGGACATGCTGATAAAGGAAGGCTTTGCTGAGAACTTCATCGGCGCTGCGGTTCAAGGTCTCCAACAGCCGGTACTCGCTGCGGGTGAACCCGGCCCATTGCTGGCCAAAATACACATCGCACAGCTCATCGTCGAAACGCAGGCTGTGGCTGTCACGATTCAGGGGAATGGCCACCGGACGCCGGTCGAGGGCCACGCGGCGCAGGATAGCTTCGATGCGCACCCGCAACTCAGCCATGCTGAACGGCTTGGGCAGGTAGTCGTCCGCCCCCAGGCGAAAGCCGCTGATGCGATCGGCCTCGGCGCCCAGGGCCGACATCAGCACCACAGGGGTCGAGTGGCTCTGGCGCAGGTAGGTCAGCACCGACAAGCCGTCCATGCCGGGCAGCAGAATATCCATCAGCACCAGGTCAAATGACCGCTCGCGCGCCAGTTCCAGGCCTTCCCGGCCATTCTGGCACCAGGTCACCTCGAAACCGGAACGGCCCAGCTGCTCGTGCACGTAAGCACCGAGCACAAGATCATCTTCAATCGCCAGGATGCGCGGGTGGCCAACAGATACGGGAGTCATTAGCTTCTGCAAGTAATTCTCAATCGTGCAATTATTCAAGATTGCCCGGCCACGAGCAACCTAAGGCTCGGGCCAGGGTAGATAAACGCCCAGCGGTTGTTCCAGGCCCCGCGCAATTTGCGAAGATCGCTGACTCGCAAGTCGCTACACTGCGCGGGTGGCGCCTCACGGAAGTGCGCGTCGTTCATTCAAAACAACAGGTTGGCAGGAGAGTCGGGTGTTTAAAAAACTGGGAATCAAAGGCCGCGTACTGCTGCTGACCTTGTTACCGACCAGCCTGATGGCCCTGGTGTTGGGTGGGTACTTCACCTGGATGCAGCAAACCGACCTGCAAACCCAGCTCCTGCAACGTGGCGAAATGATTGCCGAGCAGTTGGCCCCCCTGGTGGCCCCGGCCCTGGGACACAAGGACAACGACTTGCTGGAGCGCATCGCCACCCAGTCCCTGGAGCAGTCGGACGTGCGCGCGGTGTCATTTCTCGCCCCGGATCGCACGCTCCTGGCCCACGCCGGCCCAAGCATGCTCAACCAGCCGCCGATCGGTAACGGCAACCGTATGCTGCAACGCACCGGCAACGATGCGACCCGCTACCTGCTGCCCGTCTTCGGCCGCCACCGCAACCTTGCGGGGGACCTGATACCCGACGAAGCCGACCGCCTGCTCGGCTGGGTCGAACTGGAGCTGTCCCACAGCGGCATGCTGCTGCGCGGTTACCGCAGCCTGTTCGCCAGCCTGCTGTTGATCGCCGCCGGCCTGGCCGCCACCACGCTGCTGGCCTTGCGCATGAGCCGCACCATCAACACCCCGCTAAGCCAGATCAAACAGGCCGTGGCCCAGCTCAAGGATGGCAATCTGGAAACCCGCCTGCCGCCACTGGGCAGCCAGGAACTGGACGAACTGGCCTCGGGCATCAACCGCATGGCCAGCACCCTGCAGAATGCCCAGGAAGAATTGCAGCACAGCATCGACCAGGCCACCGAAGACGTGCGCCAGAACCTGGAAACCATCGAGATCCAGAACATCGAGCTGGACCTGGCCCGCAAGGAAGCCCTGGAAGCCAGCCGGATCAAATCCGAGTTCCTGGCCAACATGAGCCACGAAATCCGTACCCCACTCAACGGCATTCTCGGCTTCACCCATTTGCTGCAAAAAAGCGAGCTGACCCCACGTCAATTGGATTACCTGGGGACCATCGAAAAGTCCGCCGACAGCCTGCTGGGGATCATCAACGAAATTCTCGACTTCTCGAAAATCGAGGCCGGCAAACTGGTGCTCGACAGCATTCCTTTCAACCTGCGGGACCTGCTGCAAGACACCCTGACCATCCTCGCCCCGGCGGCCCACGCCAAACAGCTGGAGCTGGTCAGCCTGGTCTACCGCGACACGCCCCTGGCACTGCTCGGCGATCCGCTGCGGCTCAAGCAGATCCTCACCAACCTGGTGAGCAACGCGATCAAGTTCACCCGCGAAGGCACCATCGTCGCCCGCGCCATGCTTGAAGAAGAACACGAAGACCGCGTGCAATTGCGGATCAGCATCCAGGACACCGGCATCGGCTTGTCGAACCAGGATGTACGCGCGTTGTTCCAGGCCTTCAGCCAGGCCGACAACTCGCTGTCGCGACAACCCGGCGGCACAGGCCTGGGGCTGGTGATTTCCAAGCGCCTGATCGAGCAGATGGGCGGTGAGATCGGCGTCGACAGTACGCCGGGCGAAGGCTCGGATTTCTGGATCAGCCTGAGCCTGCCCAAGACTCGCGACGACGCCGAGGACCTGCCGGGCCCGCCCTTGCTCGGGCGCCGGGTGGCGATCGTGGAAAATCACGAACTGGCACGTCAGGCTCTGCAGCACCAACTGGAGGACTGCGGCCTGGAGGTGACCCCGTTCAACACCCTGGAAGCTCTGACCAACGGCATTACCGGGGTGCACCAGACCGATCAGGCAATCGACCTCGCAGTGCTGGGCATCACCAGCAACGACATGCCACCCGAACGCCTCAACCAATACATCTGGGACCTGGAACACCTCGGCTGCAAGGTCCTGGTGCTGTGCCCGACCACCGAGCAGACGCTGTTCCAGCTGTCGGTGCCCAACCCCCACAGCCAGTTGCAGGCCAAGCCGGCCTGTACCCGCAAACTGCGCCGCGCCCTGTCCGACCTGGTCAACCCGCGCCAGGCGCGCAACGAACCTGGCGAACCCTTGTCGAGTCGCGCACCGCGGGTGCTCTGTGTCGATGACAACCCGGCCAACCTGCTGCTGGTGCAGACCCTGCTCGAAGACATGGGTGCCAAGGTGCTGGCGGTCGAAAGTGGTTATGCCGCGCTCAAGGCGATCCAGAACGAGTCGTTCGACCTGGTGATGATGGACGTGCAGATGCCCGGCATGGACGGGCGACAAAGCACCGAGGCGATCCGCCTGTGGGAAAGCGAGCGCCATGGTTCGCCGCTGCCCATCGTCGCCCTCACCGCCCACGCCATGGCCAACGAAAAACGCGCGCTGCTGCAAAGCGGCATGGACGACTACCTGACCAAACCCATCAGCGAGCGCCAACTGGCCCAGGTGGTGTTGAAGTGGACCGGGCTGGCCCTGCGCAATCAGGGGCCCGAACGCTCCAGCGAGTTTCATGGCAAGAACATTGAACTGCAGGTGCTGGATCACGATGAAGGCCTGCGCCTGGCCGCCGGCAAGGCCGATCTGGCAGCCGACATGCTGGCCATGCTGCTCGCCTCGCTGGAAGCCGACCGAGAGGCGATCCGTGCCGCGCGCGCGGCCAATGATCGAAACGCGCTGATCGAGCGGGTCCACCGCCTGCATGGCGCCACCCGTTACTGCGGCGTGCCGCAACTGCGCGCCACCTGTCAACGCAGTGAAACCTTGCTCAAGCAGGAAGATATAAAAGCCTTCGCCGCGCTCGATGAACTGGATCGGGCGATCACCCGCCTGGCCAGCGAGGCGCGCTTCAACACCTGACCCAAGGCAATGTCCGGCTCATCACGAGCCGCCATGCTGTGCCGCCCCTTTAATCAGGATCACCCCATGCGCACGATTCTTTTCAGTAGCCAGACCTACGATCGCGACAGCTTCCTGGGTGCCGACCTGCCCCCAGGCATCGAGTTGCAGTTCCAGCCGGCCAGACTAAGCCTGGATACCGTGGCCCTGGCCGAAGATCATGAAGTGGTCTGCCCCTTTATCAACGACGACCTGAGTGCCCCGGTTCTGGAGCAACTGGCGGCTGGCGGCACGCGATTGATCGCCCTGCGCTCGGCCGGTTACAACCACGTCGACCTGCTGGCCGCCAAACGCCTGGGGTTGGCCGTGGTGCGGGTGCCCGCCTACTCGCCCCATGCGGTGGCCGAACATGCGGTGGCGCTGATCCTGGCCTTGAACCGGCGCCTGCACCGGGCCTACAACCGCACCCGCGAGGGCGACTTCAGCCTGCATGGCCTGACAGGGTTCGACCTGGTGGGCAAGACCGTCGGCGTGGTCGGCACGGGGCAGATCGGCGCGACGTTCGCCAGAATCATGGCCGGTTTCGGTTGCCAGCTGCTGGCCTATGACCCTTACCCCAACCCGCAGGTCGAAGCCCTCGGCGCCCGCTACATGGAACTGCCGCAGTTGCTGGCCGAATCGCAGATCATCAGCCTGCACTGCCCGCTCACGGCCGACAGCAAGTACCTGATCAACAGCCGCAGCCTGGCGCACATGCAACCCGGCGCGATGCTGATCAACACCGGCCGTGGTGGCCTGGTGGATACCCCGGCCCTGATCGACGCCCTGAAAAACGGCCAACTGGGCTACCTGGGGCTGGATGTCTACGAAGAGGAGGCCCAGCTGTTCTTCGAGGACCGCTCCGACCTGCCGCTGCAGGACGATGTGCTGGCACGGCTACTGACCTTTCCCAACGTGATCATCACCGCCCACCAGGCGTTTCTGACCCGCGAGGCGCTGGCGGCGATTGCCGAGACCACCCTGCACAACATCGCCGCCTGGGCCGCCGGCACACCGCAGAACCAGGTACATAGCTGAATCGACGGACCGACGGTGGCGTGAAGGTCGGCTCGTCGCAAAGTCGCGTGCTAGCATAGCCGCCTACTTGGAGGACCCATGGTCGAACACGATTTCCGCTACACCCTGATGAACCCGCAACACACCCTGATCGAATGCCGCGCCCTGGTGCCGGGGCGGTATCAGGTCACCGGCAACGGTGGCTCGATTCGCAACGATGACGTGTTGATCGTCACGCTCAAGGGCAGCAAGGACTTGTCCATGCGCCTGACCGTGGAAACCGTGCGCCACCTGATCAACCCCCTCGGTCAATGGGTCGCAGTCGCCCGAGGCCCGGTGTTTGGGGAGCTGGCCATTCATCAGTGGCAAGTCCATTGCGACAGCTGCGCCACCGAGTTGAGCTTTGAGTTCGCGGTCGACGCTAAGCTCGGCAACAAGGCCGAGAAACCGGCCGCCAGCGCTCGCATCGCCGAATTGGGCTGGGTCAGCGAAGGTGAAAAGCATCGCTGCCCGAAATGCCAGCAGGCCGTGCAATGAAACGCCTGGCGCTGGGCGCAGCCGTGGCCGCAGGGTTATTGGGTTGCGCCGCCGAACCGTTGAAACTGCAGCACGACCGCAGCTACATCCTGGAGTGGATTGGCGAGCGGCCGTTGATCGACAACAGTCACCTGACCATCACCTTGGGTGAAGACGGTCGCGCCTACGGGAACGGCGGCTGTAACCACTGGTTCGCGCCTTATACCCTGGACGGCGACAAGCTCAAATTCGGCAAAGTCGGCAACACCCGCAAGCTCTGTGCGCCAGCGTTGATGGAGCAGGAGCGGCGCTTCCTGCAAGCGCTGGAAACCGTAGAGCGTTGGGATGTGTCGCCGATCGAGCAGGTCCGTTTCTGGCCGACTGAAGGCAAGCCACTGCGCTGGTGGCTGGAAGAAGGCTGATCGGTAGCCGCTGCCTCGGCAGCGGCTACAGACGCCCTGGCTACGGAGGTCAGTGGCCGCGCAAGGCTTGCAGCTTGGCGATAACGCCTGCTGCGGTCTGCTCGCCCATCAGCTGTTCACGCACCTTGCCCTTGTCATCAATCAGGTAGGTCACCGGCAACGCTTCGCTGCGCGGCAGGTCGAAGATCGGCGCCGGATCCTGGGCCAGCACGGTGAATTTGATCCCCAACTTATCGCTGGCGGCTTTGAGCTCATCACCCTGCACATTATCGAAATTGACCCCCAGCACACTCACCGGCTGCCCCTTGAGCTGCTCGGCCAGCGCATTCAGTTCAGGAATTTCGGTGCGGCACGGACCGCACCACTCGGCCCAGTAATTGAGCACCAGCCATTGTTTATCAATGCGCTCACCCGCCACCTTCTGGCCATATTGGTCGACGCCGTAGTCGTTGCCACAGCCGCCGAGCAACACCGTGGTGAAGAGTGCCAATGCCGCTGCCAGTCGCCTTGCCATGCCTTGATCCTTGTCTGAAAAATCATCTGAAACCGCTGTTGCCTGCGACCCATCGCCTCTCAAGGTTCAGGACAGCCCGCCGCGCAGGTAGAATAGCCGCCACCTAAGGCAAGATGCGACCCGCACATGACCGATCTGACGCTTTATCACAACCCGCGCTGCTCGAAATCCCGCGGTGCGCTGGAACTGCTGGAGGCCCGAGACCTGGCCCCAACCGTGGTGCGCTACCTGGAAACCCCACTCGATGCGCCGCAGTTGCAACGCCTGCTGGGCAAGCTCGGCATCGGTGCGCGCCAATTGCTGCGCACCGGTGAAGACGAGTACAAGAGCCTCAACCTGGCAGACAGCAGCCTCACCGAGGCGCAGTTGATCGATGCCATCGCCACACACCCGAAACTAATGGAACGGCCGATTCTCGAAGCCGGTGACAAAGCCATCATCGGCCGACCGCCGGAAAATGTGCTGGAGATCCTGCCGTGAGCGACTCGTACGTTCTGGTTCTGTATTACAGCCGCAACGGCTCGACCACCGAGATGGCCCGACAGATTGCCCGCGGCATCGAACAGGGTGGCTTGGAAGCCCGCCTGCGCACCGTGCCGTCGATCTCCAGCGAATGCGAAGCCGTGGCGCCGAGCATTCCCGAAGACGGCGCACTGTACGCCAGCCTCGACGACCTGAAAAACTGCGCCGGCCTGGCCCTGGGCAGCCCGACCCGCTTCGGCAATATGGCGGCGCCGCTCAAGTACTTCCTCGACGGCACCAGCAACCTGTGGCTGACCGGTGCCCTGGTGGGCAAACCCGCCGGGGTCTTCACTTCCACCGCCAGCCTGCACGGCGGCCAGGAAACCACCCTGCTGTCGATGATGCTGCCACTGCTGCACCACGGCATGCTGATCACCGGCCTGCCCTACAGCGAATCGGCCCTGCTGGAAACCCGTGGCGGCGGCACGCCTTATGGCGCCAGCCACCACGCCGGTGCCGACGGCAAGAGCCCGCTGAACGAGCATGAAGTCACCCTGTGCCGGGCCCTGGGCCTGCGCCTGGCGAAAACCGCCCGGCAACTGGAGAGCAACCGTGGCTAAAAAGCCGAAAATCCTGCCCGCCGTCGAATGGCTGGAACCACGGGTGCGCCTGGCGCGCATCCTCAGCCTGCTGTGTTTTCTTGGCCTGGTCGGCCTGCTGTGCGGCTATTACCTGCTGGTGGCCGACCTGCACGGCGCGCGCCCCTGGGTGATCCTGCTGATCGAACTGGTGCCGCTGCTCCTGATGGCCCCGGGCATGCTCAGTGGCAGCGCCCGCGGGCATTCGTGGATGTGCTTTGTGGTGAACCTGTACTTCATCAAGGGCGCCCTGGCAGCCTACGATCCTAACCGCCAACTGTTCGGCGTGCTGGAAATGCTCGCCAGCCTGGCGCTGTTCTGCTCGGCCCTGCTGTATGTGCGCTGGCGCTTTCAGCTCAACCGCAAACTGGCGGGCGAAGGCGCTGCCAGCCCCGCCTGATTCAAGCTCACCGCACGGCCTCCAGTCACGGATTGAACCTTGGAGGCCGTTGAGCGGCCTCAAGTCCCATCGTCCGCGTACAACGCCCACGGCCCCTCGAACCGATATGGAGAAGGCATGCACGATTACAAATGGCTGAACGAATATTGTCTTAACCGCTTCGGTTCAGCCAAAGCCCTGGAAGACCATCTGCCCACCCCAGCCTCCGACGCTTACCTGCGTTCGCTGAGCGCCGACCGTTACCTGTCGACGCTGGCGTTGCGGGTATTTCGCGCCGGGCTCAAACACAGCCTGGTGGATGCCAAATGGCCCGCCTTCGAGCAGGTGTTCTTCGGATTCGACCCCGAAAAGGTGGTGCTGATGGGGGCCGAGCACCTGGAGCGCCTGATGCAGGATGCGCGGATCATCCGCCACCTGGGCAAGCTCAAGAGCGTGCCGCGCAATGCACAGATGATTCTTGATGTCGCCCACGAGCACGGCAGCTTTGGCAACTTCATTGCCGACTGGCCAAGCAGCGACATTGTTGGCTTGTGGCAGTACTTGGCCAAGCACGGCAACCAGATGGGCGGCCTTTCCGCACCGCGATTCCTGCGGATGGTGGGCAAAGACACCTTTATCCCGACCTGGGATGTGGTGGCCGCATTGAACGCCCAGAAGATTGTCGACAGAGTGCCCAGCAGCAAGCGCGACCAGGCCCTGGTGCAGGATGTATTCAACCAATGGCACGAGCAAAGCGGGCGCCCGCTGTGCCAGCTTTCGGCCATGCTGGCCTTTACCGTCAACCACTGACGGGGGCAATCCCCGACGGTTGATGATTGCACTACACGCGGCCCGTTAAAAAGGGCCGCGCCCCTCTGCTTCCTACCCGCACACACCCCGTCGCATGCCTAGCTGACAGCCAGCTGAACTGATTGCATTAAAACGCCATGGCGAATTTTTAATACGTTACTTTTGCACCGCTTTCGCAATCGGATATAGGCCAGCACGACCTGACCTACCTCTACAAAAAGCCATCGTTAGGCATTCGATTTTTTCACATTGCTTTCACCATTAACCCACCTGCGGCGCCTTAGATTGTTTTTGCGAGCCCGCGCCTGGGTAAAACCGCCTACTCATCCAAAACAACTTTTCGGCGCCAACTGTGAACTTTCGTCAACTTCAAGCCCAGGCGAACGGTGTGACCTACCCTAGCCAATTCCCATATGTCAGAGAACTCGATGATGAACTCCAGGGTTAAACGGTCATTGCTCGGAAGCTTATGTGTGCTGCTGGTGATCCTGGTCATGGGTTTGATGATATGGCCAAGGACACCGGTGAACCTGGGCGACCCCGCGCAAATGAGCGCTAGCGGGCTTTATCTACACTGGCAAGCCGGAGACGTCATTGCCCTGGTCAGGCACGCCGAGCGCTGCGATCGCTCCGACCATCCATGCCTGGGTCCGGCAGATGGCATCACCCTGGTTGGCCAAGCGACCTCCACTGAGGTGGGGCGCGCCTATCGATCGCTGGGCATGAGCAATGTCGAGGTCCTGAGCAGCCCCCTGACCCGCACCCTGCAGACTTCGCAATACATGTTCGGCAAACCCGCGCGGCCCCAACCGTGGCTGTCGAGTTGCGGCCCGACGTTGAAAAACGATGTGCTGGCGCACAAACAGGCACGGCACAATCTGGTACTGGTGACCCACAGCGGTTGTATCAGCGACCTGGAAACACAGCTGGGTTACGAACACGCACTGGCCAGCGAATACACCTGTTCGCTGTTTCTGGTGGTGGAGCCGGGCGGAGAGTTGAAAGTATTGGGAATAATGAACAGTGAAAACTGGCCGCCCCTACTCAACAAGGTCCAGCAATAACATCCACAACGGTTTAAACAGTCGAACCCTTATTCAGCTAATAGACAGCATTACTTGAAACGCCTCCTACTTAGTTGATTTTTCCGCGCTTTGTACATTATTAGCATGAGCCTCAGACACATCACCTGCGACTCCGGGTAGCCCTGGAGCAAGGGTTTGAAGGCACTCGCTCAACAGCCAGGCAAGGATCGCTCGACAACCTGGCCCCACCTGCACCCCTGACACCGAGGACAGACATGCGCAAGACTCTACGCCCCAGGCCCAAGGAACGGGCGCTGCCCCACCTGCACCGACAGGGGTGCAGGGGATGACCAGACGTTGGGCGCTACCGCTGCTGTTTTTAGCCTTTGCCGTGTTTTACCTGCTGCCATTGACCACCCATGGCCTATGGATCCCGGACGAAACCCGTTATGCCCAGATCAGCCAGGAAATGCTGCTCAAGGGTGATTGGATTGCCCCGCATTTCATGGGCATCCGCTACTTTGAAAAACCCATTGCCGGCTATTGGTTCATCGCCATTGGCCAAGCCGTGTTCGGTGACAATCTGTTCGGGGTGCGCATCGCTTCGGCGCTGAGTACCGGGCTGAGCATCCTGCTTGCCTATCTGCTTGCCCGTCGCTTGTGGAATGACCCGCGCAAGAGCTTTGCCGCGGCGCTGCTGTACATGAGCTTCGGCCTGATCGCCGGACAGGCTGGCTACTCCAACCTTGATCCGCAGTTCACCTTGTGGGTCAACCTGAGCCTGGTGGCGCTGTGGTTTGCCCTCCAGGGTCAGACCCTGCGCGAGCGGCGGCTGGGCTGGGCGGCGCTGGGGTTTGCCTGCGGCATGGGGTTTCTGACCAAGGGGTTTCTGGCCTGGCTGCTGCCGGTGCTGATCGCCCTGCCCTATACGCTCTGGCAACGGCGCTTCACAGAGCTGCTGCGCTTCGGTCCGCTGGCGGTGTTGGTGGCGGCCCTGGTCTGCCTGCCGTGGGCGCTGAGCATCCATGCCCACGAGCCGGACTTCTGGCGGTTTTTCTTCTGGCATGAACATATTCGCCGCTTTGCCGCCGAGGACGCCCAGCACAGCCGCCCCTGGTGGTTCTACCTGCCGCTGCTGGTGGTTTCCAGCCTGCCCTGGGCTGCGTTGCTGCCAAGCACTCTACTCCAGGCATGGAAAGACAAGCGCCAGGCGGGCATTGGCTTTCTCCTGTTGTGGCTGCTGTTGCCCCTGGCCTTTTTCAGCCTGAGCCGCGGCAAGTTGCCGACCTACATCATGCCTTGCCTGCTGCCATTGGCCCTGCTGATGGGCTCGACCCTGATTGATCGGCTCAATCAGGCCCGAGGCCGGGCGCTGCGCCTCAATGCCCTGCTCAACCTGGTGATCGGGGTCGGCGCCCTCGCGGGCCTGATCTACATCCAGGTCAGCAAACCGCTGTATGGCCATGACGAAATGCTCGCCCTGTCGCTGGTCTTCATCATGCTGATGGGCTGGATCATCGCCAATCTGCTGGCCGCCTCGCGACCACTGGTGCTGTGGGCGACGCCGGCCCTGGGCACCTTGCTGCTGGTGGCCCTGCTGCCGTCCGGCATGCCGGCCAGCGTGGTGCACAACAAGATGCCGGACCAGTTCATCAACCAGCACCTGGAGCAATTGCGCCAGACCACCAGCCTGCTGAGCAATGACCTGGGGGCGGCTTCGGCCCTGGCCTGGCGCCTGCAACGGCCAGATGTGGCGCTGTACAACACCGCTGGGGAACTCAAATACGGCCTTGGCTACCCGGATTCGAGCCCGCGCAAGATCGATCTGGACCAGATCCAGCCCTGGATGAGCCAGGCCCTGAAGCAGGGTTCGGTGGGCGTGGTGATGCAGGTCAACGATGTGCAGGAGATCCAGGAAGTCGAACGCCTGCCCCTGGGCGGCCAGCGCTACGAGCAAGGCAATCTGGTGATCCTGATCTTCCCCCAGAGCCCGCCATAAGCCTGGGCGACGCCCCACGGTGCTGACCAGTCCTCCCCCAACTGAACTCGGTCCAGTTTGCCGAAACGGGCCAGGCGGCATTCGCCTGCGGGCTGCAGACAACGGCGCGGGTCCAACCACGGAGCGATCTCCATGCAACGCAGCCTTAACCAACACAAGGCCCTGGCACTGCTGCTTGGTGTATCCGCGCTGATTCTGCTGCTTGGCCTCGGTAGCCGCGAGCTGTGGGGGCCGGAAACCCGTTGGGCGAACATCGCCCTGCATATGCTGCAAAGCGGCGATTACTTCGACCCTTATCTCAAGGGCACGCCCTATTACGACAAACCGCTGCCTTCTTACTGGTTGATTACCGCCAGCAGCGGGCTGTTCGGCGGGCCGGACAACTGGTCGCTGCGCTTGCCGTCAGTGATAGCCGCGTGGCTAAGCGTGTGGCTGATCCATTCGCTCGGCGAGCGCCTGTTTCGTCCGGGCACCGGGCTGATTGCCGGCTGGATGCTGGCGACCACCTTCTACTTCGCCTTCTGGGCTCGGGTGGCGACGGCCGACATTCTGACCCTGTTCGGGGTGCTGGCGGCCGTGTGGTGGTATTGGCGGGGGCCGGACGACACCGGCCTGGGTCGCTACTGTGGGTTTTTCCTGATACTGGCGGCCACTTCACTGTGCAAGGGCCTGATCGGTTTTATCCTGCCCGGACTGGTGCTACTGCCCCACCTGATAAGCGAAGGGCGCTGGAAACGCCACCTCAATCTGCGGCTGTGCCTGGCCCTACTGCTCGCCGGACTGGTGTATATGCTGCCATTCCTGCTCTCGCACCTGTACGGCCAGCCGGCCGTGGGCGACAGCGGGCTGAGCCTGGTGCTGCGGGAAAACCTGGTGCGTTTTTTCGACCCGTTCGACCATGTCGGCCCGCTTTACACCTACCTGATCTACCTGCCGGTCTACACCCTGCCCTGGGCGCCGTGCTGGATCCTCGGCCTATGGGTCGCCCTGCGCCATTGGCGGCAGATCGAACCCAATGCCCGCTGGCTGGTGTGGGGCCTGGGCCTGCTGATGCTGTTTTTCACCGCCAGCGGCAGTCGGCGCAGTTACTACGTACTGCCGCTGGTGCCCTTCGCCCAGTTACTGGCGGCCTGGTGGCTGAGCCGACGCCTCGCCCAGCGCGAAGCCGACGGACAGGCCAGCAGACGTCGCTGGGGCAAAGGGTTCGCGGTGGCTGCCGGGGTCATGCTGTTGGCACTCGGCGTGCTCTACCCCTGGACCAACGGCGGGGGCGGAGTCATGCAGTTCGGACAGCAGGTTCAGGCCGAAGCCAGCAAGCAGGCGCCTTGGGCGCAATGGCGACTGGTGATGGTAGAGGTCGACAACAAACTGCCGATGTACCTGCAAAATCACGGCGCGCCGTTCTATTACGTGCAGGACACCCAGGACTTCCCCCGCGACGGTGACACCGCGGGGTTCATGGCCTGGCTGGAGAAAACCAGCGGCCAGCACTGGGACCCGCAGCGCACCCTGATCCTGACCCAGTGCCACAGCGGTGAAACCCCGTCCCTGGGCTACCTGCAGGCCGATCACAAGGTGATCAGTACGCTCCCCGATAACGGTGAGCGCCTGTTCAATGCCCGGGATTCCGGCAGCCTGGCGTACATTCCCAACCCGGCGCCCTGAGCCACTCCCTGGCCCCGGCCTGGGCGTCAGGGGTCAGAGGTTCAGCACATTGACGAACCGCGAGGCCGCTGTTTCATCGATGCGCAGGCTGGTGAAGTCGAACAGGTTACGGTCGGCCAACTGCGACAGCTGCACATTTTGCAAGCTGCGGAAGATACTTTCGCTGCGGCCCGGAGTCTTGCGCTCCCACTCCTGAAGCATGTCCTTGACCACCTGGCGCTGCAGGTTCTCCTGGGAGCCGCAGAGGTTGCAGGGGATGATCGGGAATTGCTTGAGATCGGAGTAGGCCTGGATGTCCTTCTCATTGCAGTAAGCCAGGGGCCTGATCACCACGTTGCGCCCATCATCGGCCCGCAGCTTGGGCGGCATGGCCTTGAGCGAGCCGTTGAAGAACATGTTGAGGAAGAAAGTCTCGATGATGTCGTCGCGGTGGTGACCCAAGGCCATCTTGGTCGCGCCGATTTCATCAGCAAAGGTGTACAGCGTGCCGCGACGCAGGCGCGAGCACAGCGAACAGGTGGTCTTGCCTTCCGGGATCAGCTCCTTGACCACCGAATAGGTGTCTTTCTCGACGATGTGGTATTCCACGCCCAACGTCTTGAGGTAGGCGGGCAGCACATCCTCGGGGAAGCCCGGCTGCTTCTGATCCATGTTCACCGCAACGATGTCGAACTTGATCGGCGCCACCTTCTGCAAGTGCAGCAGCACATCGAGCATGGTGTAGCTGTCCTTGCCGCCAGACAGGCAGACCATGACCTTGTCACCGTCTTCGATCATGTTGAAGTCGGCGACCGCTTCGCCAGCCTGGCGACGCAGGCGTTTCTGCAGTTTGTTCTGGTTGACCGTAAGAGTGCCCATGGCGCTGGAATCCGCGAGGTGTGTGACGAAAAGCCGGGTATTTTACGCAAAAAATCCGCGCTGGGCGAAGGGCAGCAACGGCCAAGACCCTTCGGCGATTAAGCCCCCTCTTTACAGCGCGATTTGCTCTAACCCCCCCGCAGCCACGCAGGCAAGTCCTTCCTATACTGCGACATAAGGTCGCACACACATACAGACCTTTACTTACTTGGCCTATTGGCCCGTAGGCGCTCCGCTGGGGGGCGATGGCAATAACAAAGGAGTGACTGAATATGATCCATCACGTCGTGGGCCTCTTCACCCACCCTGATCAAGAATGGCAAGAAATCCGTGGCGACCAGGAAGAAAGCATCAGCCACATGTACCTCACCCACACGCTGATCCTAGCGGCCATACCGGCAGTTTCCGCGTTTATCGGCACTACCCAGGTCGGTTGGGTCATCGGCAGTCGAGCCCCGGTGATGCTCACCGTGGAAAGCGCACTGTGGATGACCGTCATGTCCTACCTGGCCATGCTCGGCGGCGTGGCGGTCATGGGCGCCTTCGTGCACTGGATGGCCCGCACCTACGACGCCAATCCAAGCCTGGCCCGCTGCATCGCCTTTGCCACCTACACCGCGACACCTCTGTTCGTCGGTGGCCTCGCGGCGCTGTACCCGCATATGTGGCTGGGCATGATCATCGGCACAGCGGCCATCTGCTACACGGTGTACCTGCTGTATGTGGGGTTGCCGACCTTCATGAACATTCCATCGGACGAGGGCTTTCTGTTTTCCAGCTCGGTACTGGCTGTTGGTCTGGTGGTACTGGTGGCGATCATGGCGTTTACCGTGATCGTCTGGGGCCTGGGTGTCGGCCCCGTCTACACCAACTGAGGCAATAACTGACGCCATTCATCTCCTAGAACCAGATCTGCCAACACAGGCCGCCGCAAGGCGGCCTTCTCATTCATGGGCCGGCATGACCATTCGGCGCCTGGGCGATTCGGAAACCCCGGGCTTTGCGGCATACTCGACACCTCTGGAGAGCCGTTAAGCATGCCCGAGCAACTCAATACCCGCGTCGAAGACTGTTTCCAACTCGCTGAATCCTTTTTCAAACGACCTTTCAAACGTCCGGTGGTCAGCCTCAAGTTACGTGGCCAGAAGGCCGGCGTGGCGCACCTGCACGAGAACCTGCTGCGCTTCAACCCGCAGCTGTACCGGGAAAACGCCGAAGACTTCCTCAAACAGACCGTGGCTCATGAAGTCGCGCACCTGATCGCCCATCAATTGTTCGGCGAACGCATTCAACCCCACGGCGAAGAATGGCAATTGATCATGCGCGGCGTGTACGAACTGCCGCCCAACCGCTGCCATACCTACGAGATCCAGCGGCGTCGCGTGACCCGCTACATCTATCGCTGCCCTTGCGCCGACAGCGATTTTCCGTTTTCCGCCCAGCGCCACAGCCTGGTTGGCCAGGGCCGGCGCTACCTGTGCCGACGCTGCCGGCACACCTTGGTGTTTAGCGGTGAAATGCGCGTGGAATGAGGCCCGGCGGCTACAGGGTCACCTTGGCCCGGCGTAGCTGGTCGATGCGTTCAGGACTGTAGCCCAACTCCCGCAGCACCTGCTCGGAATGCGCACCGACCGCAGCACCGATATGCCGCGGCTCGGGCAAGCCCTGGGAAAACTTCAGCGGACAGGCCATCTGCGCCTGCGCGCTGCCATCGCCACGGGGTACCTGGGTGACCAGTTGCCGCGCCTGCAACTGCGGGTGCGCCAGCGCTTCCGAGAGACTGAGCACCGGCTCGACACACGCATCCAGGGCGGCAAACAACTCGCAGAGCTCGGCAAAGTCGCGCTTTTCGAACTCGATCTGCAGCGCCTGCTTCAGCGCTTGTTGTTGCTCAGGCCTGGGCGACAGGCCCTGGCCCGCCAATTCCGGCCGGCCCAGGGCGCCACACAAGGCTTGCATAAATCCGGGCTCCAGGCTGCCCACCGATAACCAGCGGCCGTCACGGCTGCGGTAGTAGTCGTAGAAACTGCCTCCATTGAGCATCTGGTCCTCCCGCTGCGGCTCGACGCCACATGCCAGGTAGCCGGCACCGGCCATGGCATTCAGGCTGAAGGCGCAGTCGGTCATGCTCACATCCAGGTGTTGCCCGAGGCCGCTGTGCTGACGGGCGATCACCGCCGCCAACAGGCCGATCACACCGTGCAGCGAACCACCGGCAATATCCGCCGCCTGGATCCCCAGCGGCAACGGCCCGCTGTCCTGACGCCCGGTGTAGCTGGCCAGCCCGGCCAGGGCCAGGTAATTGATGTCGTGCCCGGCGCGCTCCCGGTAGGGGCCCGTCTGGCCATAACCGGTAATCGAGACGTAGATCAGCTTCGGATTGAGTGCCTTCAACGCCTCATACCCCAGGCCCAGGCGCTCCATCACCCCGGGGCGAAACTGCTCGAGCACGATGTCGTAATCCAGCACCAACTGCCTGATCACTTCCAGCGCCTCCGGCTGCTTGAGGTCCAGGGCCAGGCTGCGCTTGTTGCGGTTGAGGTAGGCGTGGCTGGCGGAGACCCCTTGGTCATGGGGCGGCAGCACCCGCAGCAGGTCCATGCGGGTCGGCGATTCGATACGCAAGACTTCAGCGCCCATGTCCGCCAGCAGCAACGAAGCGAAGGGCCCCGGCAGCAGGGTGGAGAAATCCAGAACTTTGAGTGACGCCAACGGACCGTGCATGAACCTTCCTTACTCAAGATCGACTGCCCACAGAGTAGGCAGCCGATGCCCGCCCGGCAATTACCACAACGCTCAGGCGGGCTGACGCTTGCGCTCGAAACCCGGGCAATAAAAAACCCGCCGTAGCGGGTTTTTCATCAACACACAGTTTTATTTGAGGATGCTTGGCGCCGGGCCTTCGGCCACGCCCAGGTCATCCTCTTCACGGGTGTCGGAGATACCACGACCACCGGAAGCCAGCTCGACCTGCAGCTTGTCTTCGTCCAGTTCCTTGACCCACTTGGCAACCACCAGGGTGGCCACGGCGTTACCCACCAGGTTGGTCAGGGCGCGGGCTTCGGACATGAAGCGGTCGATACCCAGGATCAATGCCAGACCGGCCACCGGCAGGTGACCGACCGCCGACAGGGTTGCCGCCAACACGATGAAGCCACTGCCGGTCACGCCCGCAGCGCCTTTGGAGGACAGCAGCAGCACCAGCAGCAGGGTGATCTGGTGGGTGATGTCCATGTGGGTGTCGGTCGCCTGAGCGATAAACACGGCCGCCATGGTCAGGTAGATCGAAGTACCGTCGAGGTTGAAGGAGTAACCGGTCGGGATCACCAGGCCGACTACCGACTTCTTGGCACCCAGGCGTTCCATCTTGATCAGCATGCGCGGCAGAGCCGATTCAGACGAGGAAGTACCCAGTACGATCAGCAGCTCCTCACGGATGTAGCGGATCAGCTTCAGCACGCTGAAACCGTGAGCGCGGCAGATGGCGCCCAGTACCACCACCACGAACAGCACGCAGGTGATGTAGAAGCAGATCATCAGTTGACCCAACTGCACCAGCGAGCCGACACCGTAAGCACCGATGGTGAAGGCCATGGCGCCCAGGGCACCGATTGGCGCGAGCTTCATGATCATGTTGATGATGTTGAACATCACGTGGGCGAAACGATCGATGAAGTCCAGCACCGGCTTGCCGTAGGCACCCAGGCGATGCAGGGCGAAACCGAAGATCACCGAGAACATCAACACTTGCAGGATGTCGCCGTTGGCGAAGGCGCCGACGATGGTGTTGGGGATCACGTTGAGCAGGAAGCCGACGATGCTCTGATCGGCGCCGGCCGTCACGTAGGCCGCGACTTTCGAAGCGTCGAGGGTGGCGACGTCGATGTGCATGCCGGCGCCCGGCTGAACGACGTTGACCACGACCAGGCCGATCAGCAGTGCGATGGTGGAGACGATTTCAAAATACAGCAGCGCGTAGCCACCGGTCTTGCCCACCGACTTCATGCTCTGCATGCCGGCGATACCACTGACAACCGTGCAGAAGATGATCGGGGCGATGACCATTTTGATCAGTTTGATGAACCCGTCACCCAGCGGCTTCAAGGCGACGCCGGTCTGTGGATAGAAGTGACCGAGCAAGATGCCGATGGCGATGGCAACGATCACCTGGAAATACAGGGATTTATACAGTGGCTGACGAGTCGTCATTGCAAAGTTCCTCAAAAGCCCCGGTGAACATCATCCATCGATGGACACGACGCCTAAAGTGCGAACCCTCCTGCACTGGAGGGATTTGTTTTGTCGAGCTGCGCGCAGGCATCTCTGTCTGCCTTATCGCAAAGCCCGTGCCACCTTGTTGAAAATGCCCTGGAGGCCTTTAGACATAAGGGTCACTGCCAAACACTCGCATTCTGTGCTGGGGTTCGAGATGGCGGATTTCCGCCCATTGCCCGTCGCTCGTCCTACAATTTGGCGGATATCCGCCTTGCCCGTGCCGCGCCCGCTGACTACCATCCGCCACTCACTGGACGGAACAGCCCGCATGCGCGAACGCACCATCGCCAGTCATTTCGCCCGTGCCGCTCTCGGCGGCGCGCGTCGGCGTGGCCATGACTGCTCGGCGCTGCTGCAACAGGTGGGCATCAGCGCCGAACTGCTCAACGAACCCAGGGCACGGATCGCCCCCGAGCAATTCAGCGGCTTGCTGCAATTGCTCTGGCAAGCACTGGATGATGAATACCTGGGGTTCGCGCCTGAGCCGAGCAAACGTGGCACCTTCGCCATGATGTGCCACGCCCTGATTCACTGCCGGACCCTGGGGAAAGCGCTCAATCGCGGCTTATTATTTTATAGCCTATTCCCGCTGGCCCCGCGCCTGAGCCTCAGCCGCGAAGGCGAGATGACCCGCCTGAGCCTGGACGACAGCCAACTGTGGGACCCGGACCACTTCCTCAGCGAAAGCCTGTTGCTGATCTGGCATCGCCTCGGCAGTTGGCTGGTCGGGCAACGGATTCGCCTGGAGCAGGCAACCTTGAGCTACCCCAGACCCGGACACGGCGCCGAATACGACCTGTTGTTCCCCTGCCCCCTAGTGTTTGGCAGCGAGCGCAGCAGCCTGCTGTTCCACAGCCGTTACCTGGACCTGCCATTGCTGCAGGACGAGCGGACCCTCAAGCACTTTCTCGAACGCTCACCGGCTGACCTGCTGTCGCGGCCCGACCCTGGCGACAGCCTGAGCAGCCAGTTACGCCGCCTGCTCAGTCGCGACAGCGAGCACTGGCCAGACCTGGAGAGCGTGGCTCGGCAGCTGCATATCAGCCCGCAGACCCTACGCCGGCACCTGCGTGAAGAGGGGTCGAGTTTTCAGGCGTTGAAGGATCAGTTGCGGCGCGATATCGCCATCTATCACCTGGGGCGGGCTGACCTGTCGTTGCAACAGATCGCCGAGCAACTGGGGTTTTCCGAGCCCTCGGCCTTTCATCGAGCCTTCAAGAAGTGGACCGGCCTGACCCCGGGCGCCTACCGCGCCCAGGAGCATTGAGCCGACGGACTCAAATGATCGGGAAGTGAATCCGGAACGCCGCGCCCCCCAGGGAGGAATCCCCCAGCGTCAGATGCGCGCCGTAACTGTCGATGATGTCCTTAACCACCGCCAGGCCAATCCCCTGCCCCGGATGCTGGCGGTCCAGGCGTTCGCCACGCTGCAAAATCCGCGCACGCTCGTCCGGCGGTACTCCGGGGCCGTCATCCTCGACACAGAGTTCGGCGCCGTCGAGGGTGTCGCGCACGCTGATGCGCACCTGGCTCAGGCACAGGCGGTAGGCGTTCTCCAGCAGGTTGCCGAGCATTTCCAGCAGGGCACCGTGCTCGATCGGCACATAACACTGCTCCGGCAGGTCGAAGGAGACCCGCACCCGCTTGTCGCGGTACACCTTGTCCAGGGTGTCGCACAGGCTTTTAAGCACCGGACGCAGCCTGACCTGGTGCCGCACCAGGCCGCTTTTACGCAGGCTGGCGCGTTGTAGCTGATAACTGATCTGCTGGCTCATGCGCTCGATCTGGCTTTGCAGGACCCTGGCCTGATCGCGGTCCTGGGGCCGCTGGGCCATGTCTTCACTGACACCCTGCAGTACCGCCAGCGGGGTTTTCAGGCTATGGGCCAGGTCATCCAGGGAGTCGCGGTAACGGCTGCGCTGCTCACGCTCGCTGTGCAACAGACGGTTCAACGAGCCGGTGAGCCGCAGCAGCTCGCGCGGGTGTTCTTCGCTGAGGCTTTCGCGGGTGCCGCTTTCGATCTGGTCCAGCTCCTGGCTCAAGCGGCGCAAGGCCTGCAGACCCCAGGTCAGGCCGAGCCAGAGTAATGCCAGCAACACCAACAACGCCGCGCCGAAGCCCAGGTAGAGGTTCTCCCGTACGCCTTCCAGGGTCAGTTGGTACTCGCGCACCGGCTGCAAGGCGACGATGCTGAAGGCCGCACTTTTACCGCCCAGCAGTTTGACCTCGACGTCGTAGACGAAGAACTCCTCACCGTCGGCTTCGCGGATCCTGGCGAATTCATTGCCGCGCCCGTCATAGCGCGGCTTGTAGTTGATGTGTTCTTCCTGGCTCGCCTTGGAGCGCCACACCAAATGCCCTTCGCGGTCATAGATGTAGCCCAGCAAGCGGCTGTCGGTCAGGTTGAAACGCTCGTCCGGCAACTGCTCGGGCATCTGCAAGCGATTGCCTTCGACCCGCGCCGCCGAGATCAAGGTGGTCACGTCGGAGGCCAGGCGCTGCTCGATGGAGTCCTGCAGCGCCAGGCTGAACGCGCCTTGCATGGCCGGCAGCAACGCCAGCATAAACAGCACCGCCAGGGTGGTGGCGGCCAGCATCAGGCGCAGGCGCAGCGATCGAATCATCGGCAGCGCTCATTGAACAGGTAGCCCAGGCCACGCACAGTCTCGATCGGCTTGAAGCCCGACGGTGCCTCCAGTTTGCGCCGCAAGCGCCCGACCAGCACTTCGATCACATTCGGATCGCGCTCGTCGTCGTCCGGGTACAACTGCTCCATCAACCGATCCTTGGCCACCACCTGTTGGTGATGACGCATCAGGTATTCAAGAATCCGGTACTCGTACGCGGTCAGCGCCAGCGGCTGCTCATCCAGGGATGCCTGCTTGCGATTGAGGTCGAGCAGCAGTGGTCCGGCGACGATGGTCGACTGGGTAAAGCCGCTGGAACGGCGCAGCAAGGCGTTCAGGCGCGCATCCAGCTCTTCGAACTGGAAGGGCTTGACCACATAGTCGTCAGCACCGGCTGCCAACCCTTCGACCTTGTCCTGCCAGTTGCCGCGAGCGGTCAGGATCAGGATCGGGAATGTCTTGCCACGGGCGCGCAACTGGCGGATCAGGTCCAGGCCACCCATGCCCGGCAGCCCCAGGTCGATCACCGCCAGATCGTGATTGAACTGCTCGCTCTGATACAGCGCCTCTTCGGCGTTGGCCACGGACTCAACCACATGACCATTGTCCGTAAGCCGGGTTTGCAGGTGATGACGCAGCAGCGCCTCATCCTCAACGACCAGCAGTTTCATAAAGCTCTCCCAGGCAAAATTCCACGACTCAAAGGGCGTTCATGCCCCCCTGATTACTCATACGGCAACGCCGGATCTGCCCTTTGGGGCCAGATCCGGCGTCAGTCAAAGCCAAGGTACGCGTCAGAACGAGTAGTTGGCCGACAGGTAGGTCTGGGCGCTGCTGTCCAGGTTCAGCGAACCCTGCTTGCTGCCGCCGCGCTCGCTCATTTCGGTGCTGGCGTTGCTGCGCAGGTAACGATAACCCAGCTCAACCGAGGTGTTCTGCGAAACTTGCTGCAACACACCGGCCTGTACACCCACCGCGTAACCGATGTCGCTGTCACGGCTGAAGCCCGGCGATTCCTGAGTCATCTTGGTCAGGCCCGCGGTGGCGCCACCGAACAGTTTGGTGCTGCTGGTCACCGGCAGGAACATATCGTAGCTACCCAGCAGGTTTTGCTGACGCAGTTTAATGCCATTGTGGGAGCCGGAAACATAATCGTAGGTCGCGTAGTAACGGGCCTGGTCATTCTGCTGACCGAAGCGCACGCCGTAGGTGCTGTCTTTGCCGATCACACCGTCAGCGTTAGGGTGACCGAGGTTGTTGTTGAGCAGGCTGGACTTGCTGACCTTGTCGCTGGTCAGGCCGTAGCTCAGACCGGCAAAATTGCTGTCAGCAGCTTGGGCAGCGGCGCTGGCGCCGAGAACAGTGAAGGCCAGGATCATCTTTTTGAGAGAAGTCATTAGGAAGTTTCCTTATTTGCTATGTGTTTTTTGGGTACGGAATAAGGTTAACCACTGCCCGCTGAACTCCCCCTGAACACACGCTGAACCTGACCTGAACCAAATCCACCCTGCTGATTTTCCGGCTATTTTGCGCAAAACAGCTGCAATTGATCCCCATCCAGACACCTACCGGCGTGGCCGAGTCTGCCGCTGATAGAGGTGCCTCAACCTGCGGGGCTACCCGGCAACCGCGCAACCTGTGCAAAATGCCGGGCATGAATTCTCTTCCTCTCCTGCCTGCCTGCTGTACCCCGCTCGACGCCCACTGGCCGCTGCCCCAGGCACTGGCCAATAGCGTCTTGCTCAGCACCCACTTCAATCCCGCGCAACTGGCGGCGGACGACTTCCAGCGCTGCGCCATCGAGCCGCCCGCGAGCATTCAGCGCTCGGTCGCCAAGCGCCAGGCCGAGTTTCTCGCCGGGCGCCTATGTGCCCGCGCCGCCCTGCAGCGCCTGGAAGGCCTGGACTGCACCCCCCCCATCGGTGAGGACCGGGCACCGGTATGGCCGGCGCATATCTGCGGCTCGATCACCCACAGCACCGGCCGGGCGGCCGCTATCGTGGCCCGCAAGGACCAGTGGCGCGGCCTCGGCATGGACCTGGAGAACCTGCTGAATCCAGAGCGCGCCCGGCGCCTGGCGGGAGAGATCCTCACCGCGCCGGAGATGCAGCGCATGGCCGCCAGCCCCAGCGAGCACCTCGCGCTGTGGGTGACCCTGACCTTTTCGGTGAAGGAAAGCCTGTTCAAGGCGCTGTACCCGATCGTCCAGCAACGCTTCTATTTCGAGCATGCCGAAGTGCTGGAGTGGAATGAGGCCGGCCAGGTGCGCCTGCGCTTGTTGCAGGACCTGTCCAGCGAGTGGCGCAACGGCACGCAACTGGACGCGCAGTTTGCGCTGCAGGACGGGCAGTTGCTGAGCCTGGTCAGCATTCCCGGCTGAGGCTGGCGCGCCGTTTGAGACCTCAGGGTTTCTCTTCTTGATGGCGCGGCCAGCTCAGGCTGAAACAGGCACCACCCAGGCTCTTGCTGCGCCCGATCAGCGCGCGACCGTCGTGCCAGTGAATGATCCGCCGCACAATCGACAGACCCAGGCCATGCCCGCCGGACGCTCGAGTCCGGCTGTCATCCAGCCGCAGAAACGGGGTAAAGATCCGCTCCCAGGCGCTTTCCGGAACCCCGGGGCCATCGTCTTCAACGTCCACCCGGCAGCGCACCTGCCCGACCTGATAGCTGATGGTCACCTGGGATTCGGCGTGGCGCATGGCGTTGCTCACCAGGTTCTGCAAAGCCCGGTGCAGGTAGCGCGGCTCGGCTTCGACCCAGGCGTCATCACAATCGGCGGCCGACAGGCACAACCCGCGCCGAACCTTGACCTCGGCCCGCAGCGGGGCCAGTTCGCTGATCACCTGGCTGACCAGGGCGTCAAGGTCGATACGCTGGAAGTTCAGCGCCGGCGACCCCTGCTCCAGGCGCGCATAGGTGAGCATTTCATCCACCAGGCGATCCAGGTCCTGGATATCGCCGTCCATGCCCTCCATGTACTTTTCCCGGGCCGCCGGGGTCGCCGCCGAGCCGATCATTTCCAGGCCAAAGCGCAGGCGCGCCACCGGCGTACGCAACTCGTGGGACACCGCTCGCACCAGCTCACGCTGGATCGCCAGCAAACGCTGTAAGTGCTCGGCCATGCCATTGAACGCCGCGGCCAGGCGCCCGACCGAGTCGGCGCCCCGGGCGGGAACTCGGGTTTCCAGGCTGCCCTCGGCGATGCGCGTGGCCGCCGACTCCAGCCCGCGCAGGCGCCGCTCCAACTGCCGCACCAGGAGATAGACAATCAAGCCGATCAGGCTCAGGCCCAGGACGGCGATCAACACCAGCCATTCGGGCGGATAGGGATTCATCTGGTACAGCGGGCCGATCTCCAGGACCCAGGGCGTGCCAACCATGCCGGCAAACACCCGGATCGAATCGCCCCCCTTGCCCAGGGCCATCACCGTATCGCCCTCGGCGACGCGGCGGCGCTGGTCGTCGTCCATGTCGGCCTGCTCAAGGGTGACCAGGTGCATATCGAACCCAAACCCCTTGGTTTCCTTCAAGTCCGCCAGGCGTTGCGGCTGCTCGGCGACCGGGTAGCGCACCAGTTCGTCGGCCAGCAGGTAAATGGTCGCACGCGCCAGTTGCTCGCTGATCTGCTGCACCTCGCCGGTCAGCAGCAGTTGTTCCTTGTCGCTGACCAACCGGTAGACCCGCGCCGCATGCGGCCCGGTCTGCTCCACCAGGGCCTGGCCACGCAGGACCCGGCTGCGCTGGCCGCTGTCGAGGCTGGTCTGGGCAAATGTCTGCAAGGCCAGGGGAATCCCCAGGAGCCGCTCCCACACCGCCAGGGCGCGCCGACGCTCGATCGCGCTCATCGGCTGCAGGTTGTCGGCCATCAGCGAAAACGTGCCGTGAGCCAGGCGCTCGCGATACTGCTCGCTGCGCACATTATTAAGCAGGTGCAGGGCCAGCACGCCGAGCAGCGCCACCAGGATCAGCGCAGCGCACATGCCGCCGTAGATCCGCAGGAAGATCGAGTTCACAGCGGCAGATCGGCGGCGGCTTCAGGAACAAACAGGTAGCCCTTGCTGCGGATGGTCTTGATCAGGCGCGGATGATCCGGGTCATCGCCAATCTTGGGACGAATGCGCGAGATGCGCACATCGATCGAGCGGTCCTGACCGTCGTAGCCGATACCACGCAGGGCGGTGAAGATTTCTTCGCGAGACAGAATACGCCCGGCGTTGGCCACCAATAACCAGAGCAGGTCGAACTCGGCACTGGTCAACTCGATCCCCGCCTGGTTCAGCCAGGCCTCGCGCAGCGCGTTGTCGACCACCAACGGACCGAACTGCAAACGCCGCTGCTTCTCCGGCACCGCCGCTTCCGGCGCCTCGCTGCGCCGCAGCAGAGCCTGGATCCGCGCCAGCAACAGTCGGGGGCGCACGGGCTTGCAGACATAATCGTCGGCGCCCAGGTCCAGGCCCATGACCTGGTCCATGTCGTCGGAGCGCGCGGTGAGCATCAGGATCGGCCCGTCATAGCGGTGGCGCACCTTGCGGCAAATGCTCAAGCCGTCTTCGCCGGGCAGCATCAGGTCGAGAATCACCAGATCCGGCTGCTCGTTGATAATCCGTGCTGCCGCCAGCGCACCGTTGCCTTCTATAGCCACCAGCAGGCCATTGCTCTCCAGGTATTCACGGGTCAACTCGGCCAGACGCTGGTCGTCCTCGACAATCAATACCTGCCAGGCTTCTTGCTCCACGGGTGACCTCTTCTTGCCAAGAACATATTCAGGAAGGATCCACCCGTCTTTTTGTAATGTTTGAGGTGGATAAGACTGCTTAAAGCGCGGCCGATTGTAGCAATGGCCAGGCAGGGGAACACAAGGTGGCAAATCGGTTCGGACAGCGGGCTTTTTTGTGATAGGGTTCGCGCCCGCAAAAATCCGCCCAGGACAGTTTTCGGCGGTAAAAAACAGTGACAAACGGTTTGATCCAAGCCTACTGCGGCCTGCATGAGGTTTGCGGCTTTCATACACAATTTACGCACAACCTTATCCACAGGCTGTACATTGCTTCACCCCCGAAAACGCATTATCTTGTAGCCCGGCGCAAAAAAAACCCTACATCTAGGGTTTTGCGCAAAAAACCAAACACAAATCAGACAAGAAACTCAAGCCCTATTCTTGCTCAAGTTTGGTGAACCAATCGCTTTTTAAGAAGACCAAGACCGCGTGCGCGGATGGCTACTGTTTTCCAACCTGCCACAGGGGAAAACGGTACGGGTGTTGCAGTCACAGACTGTCATCCATCAGGAACAGGTGCTTGAGCCAAAAGCTCGGGAACCAAGACTTCGGCATGGAAGCGGCGCCAACAGCCCCCTTCCTGAACTGTCCCGAAGTGGTTATGCCCGGCCCTCGCCGGTTGTAGTGCTTCAGGACGGAACGGTGGGCACCGAGATGGTGCCCAAACAAACATAGAGAACGTGGAGACACCCATGCAAACCGACACAACTCGCGAGAACCCGCAGGGCGCCGCGCCGCAGGCCGCTGATTCCAATCTGGATCTGTCCGCCACCGCGCCCGGCCAACTGCGCGTGATCAAGCGTAACGGCACTGTCGTTCCTTACACCGATGACAAGATCACCGTCGCCATCACCAAAGCGTTTCTTGCAGTTGAAGGCGGCAATGCTGCCGCCTCGTCGCGAATCCACGACACCGTGGCCCGCCTGACCGAACAGGTCACCGCGACCTTCAAACGCCGCATGCCATCGGGTGGCACCATCCACATCGAAGAAATCCAGGACCAGGTCGAACTGGCCTTGATGCGCGCCGGCGAGCAGAAAGTGGCTCGCGACTATGTGATCTACCGCGACTCGCGTGCCAAAGAGCGCGCCGTGCGTTCCATCAGCGAAGAGCCGGTACAGGCTCACCCGTCGATCCGCATCACCCGTGCCGATGGCAGCCTGGCGCCGCTCGACATGGGCCGCCTGAACACCATCGTCAGCGAAGCCTGCGAAGGCCTGGCAGAGGTCGACGGCGACCTGATCCAGCGCGAAACCCTGAAGAACCTCTACGACGGCGTAGCCCTCAAGGACGTCAACACCGCCCTGGTGATGACCGCCCGTACCCTGGTCGAGCGTGAACCGAACTACTCCTTCGTGACCGCTCGCCTGCTGATGGACACCCTGCGTGCCGAAGGCCTGAGCTTCCTTGAGGTGGCCGAAAGCGCCACTCACCACGAGATGGTCGACCTGTACGCCAAGGCACTGCCGTCCTACATCGCCAAGGGCATTCAGTTCGAATTGCTGAACCCGGTCCTGGCCGAGTTCGACCTGGAAAAACTCGGCAAGGCGATCAACCACGAGCGCGACCAGCAGTTCACCTACCTGGGTCTGCAAACCCTGTACGACCGTTACTT
>Ga0302175_10000100_pt1 | contig 35138 bp, 29 predicted proteins | sample I_Fen_N3_3_FD_198791 | JGI IMG/M metagenome (GOLD analysis project Ga0302175, IMG submission 198791) | Peat permafrost microbial communities from Stordalen Mire near Abisko, Sweden - I_Fen_N3_3 | ecosystem: Environmental > Terrestrial > Soil > Wetlands > Permafrost | place: Sweden: Abisko... | reverse complement strand
GTGCTGTGCTCAGTGCTCGAGGGGTGTTCGATTGTCGAACAACATCCCGGACGAAGCACAAGAGGACTCGCCGGGTGACGAGAAATCTTGTTCCCTACGCAGGCGCTAACCTGATCAGGTTCAACGGGATCCGGATTATCCGATCTCAGCCTCATAGCAAGGCACCCCGACAAGAACTCGCGCAGTCTAGACCAAAGTCCGGGCGCAATGCCAATGCCCGTGCAATCAGCATGATGAATGGCGTAATTGCAGGATTGTTGCGACAGGTCAGCACATCTACACTCGCTGGGCTGTGCAGCGCCTTGACGCTCCACGGGCCGCGCCGTAGCCTTGGCGCTTGAATTATCGCCGTAATATCAACTCTAGGGATCGCCTCATGCTGCGCAAACTCTCACTGGCCCTTGCCGTGTCTTGTGCGTCCAATGGATTGGCCTGGGCAGCAGAAGCGCCCTTAACCACCAAGACCGATCTGGTCAGCGTCTACCAGGAAGCCGTGGACAACAACGCCGACCTGGCCGCCGCCCGCGCCCAATACGGCGCACAGAAAGAAGTCGTGCCCCAGGCTCGTGCCGGACTGCTGCCCAATCTTTCGGCCGGCGCCGACATGAACAACACCCGAACCCAGTTCGACCAACCTTCGATGACCGCCACCCGCAGCGGTACCGTGTACCAGGCGACCCTGGCTCAACCGTTGTTCCGCGCCGATCGCTGGTTCCAACTGCAAGCCGCCAAAGACATCAATGAACAGGCCGCCCTGCAACTGTCGGCCACCGAGCAGAACCTGATTCTGCAGTCCGCGGAAAACTACTTCGCCGTACTGCGCGCCCAGGACAACCTGGCCTCGACCAAAGCCGAAGAAGCTGCCTTCAAGCGCCAGCTCGACCAGTCCAACGAGCGCTTCGATGTGGGCCTCTCGGACAAGACCGACGTCCTGCAATCCCAGGCCAGCTACGACACGGCGCGGGCCAACCGGATTCTCGCCCAGCGCCAGGTGGATGATGCCTTCGAAGCACTGATCACCCTGACCAACCGCGAGTACAACTCGATCCATGGCATTGTCCACACCCTGCCGGTACTGGCGCCGACGCCGAACGACGCCAAATCCTGGGTCGACACCGCTGCCCGGCAGAACCTCAACCTGCTGGCCAGCAACTACGCGGTCAGCGCTGCCGAAGAAACCCTCAAGCAACGCAAGGCCGGCCACGCACCGACCCTGGACGCGGTGGCGCAGTACAAGAAAGGCGATAACGACGCCCTCGGTTTCAGCAACCCTAACCCCCTGGGCTCGCGCTATGGCAGCGACGTCGAGCAGCGCACCGTTGGCCTGCAATTGAATATTCCGATTTTCAGTGGCGGCCTGACCAGCTCCCAGGTGCGCGAGTCCTATTCGCGCCTGAGCCAGACCGAACAGCAACGCGAAGGCCTGCGCCGGCAGGTGGTGGAAAACACCCGCAACCTGCACCGCGCGGTGAACACCGATGTCGAGCAGGTGCAAGCCCGTCGCCAGTCGATCATCTCCAACCAGAGCGCGGTGGAAGCCACCGAAATCGGCTACCAGGTAGGCACGCGCAACATCGTCGATGTACTCGACGCCCAGCGACAGCTGTACACCTCGGTGCGCAACTACAACAACAGCCGCTACGACTACATCCTCGACAACCTGCGCCTGAAGCAGGCAGCGGGCACCCTGAGCCCGGGCGACCTGCAAGACCTGTCGCGCTACCTCAAGGCCGACTACAACCCGGACCGCGACTTCCTACCGCCGGACCTGGCCAAAGCCGCGCAAGAGCAGCTTAAAGCCCGCCCCTGAGCCCACTGGCAGCAAAAAAGGCCACCCAAGCGGGTGGCCTTTTTATTGCCCTCCGGCAAGGGTGACTCATCTGTAGCCGCTGCCGAGGCACGAGGCTGCGCTGGCCATGGAGAACGCTGGAGGTTCTTCAGGAATATCTGCAGCGTCGATTCGGGCCGGCGGCAGCGGTACAGGTCAGCGGGGTTTGAGGAGGCGGTCGAGGCCGTCGAGCAGGCGCTGCAGAGCGCCCTGGTTGGCGGCCATGACTTTAAGCCCCGCGTCCGCCATTTTCTGCGCATCCCGTGGCAATTCGAACAAACGCTGCACCGCCACCGCCAGCCCCTCGGCATCGTCGACCTCTTGCAAGGCTCCCGCCTCGCGCAGCATTGCGGCGATTTCTAGGAAGTTGAACAAGTGCGGCCCGCTCAGCACCGGCTTGGCCAACGCCGCCGGTTCCAGCAGGTTATGCCCACCGTTGCTCACCAGACTGCCGCCGACAAAGGCGCTGTCGGCCAGGGCATAGAGAAACAGCAACTCGCCCATGGTGTCGCCCAGCAACACCGAGGTGCTGCTGGTGACCGGCTCAGCGCTGGAGCGGCGAATGGTCTCGAACCCTTGCTCGCGACACAGCTCAAACACCGAATTGAAGCGCTCAGGATGGCGCGGCACCACAATCAGCAAGGCATCCGGATGGCTCGCCAACAACTGACGGTGGGCATTGAGCACCACCTCGTCCTCCCCCTCATGAGTACTGGCAGCGATCCATACCGGACGCTCCACCGCCCGCCACTGCTCGCGCAGCTCGCTGGCACGCACCAGCAGTTGTGGGTCGATCGTCAGGTCGAACTTGATCGAGCCCGTGACCTGCACCGCCTCCGGGCGCGCGCCCAGGCTAAGGAAGCGCTCGGCCTCGGTGGCGGTCTGCACCGCCAGCAAGCTCATTTCCTCGAGCATCGGTCGGGTCAGCCGGGCAAACCGCGCGTAGCCCCTGGCTGAGCGCTCGGACAACCGTGCATTGGCCAGCGCCACCGGGATACCGCGCTTGGCGCATTGGTGGATGTGATTGGGCCAAAGCTCGGTTTCCATGATCACCGCCAAGCTCGGCTTGGCCCGGTCGAGAAAGCGCGCTGCCGCACAGGGCAGGTCATAGGGCAGGTAACAGTGCTGGATCCGCGGCTCATTGGCGAACATCGCCTGGATCCGCTCCGAGCCGGTCGGGGTCATACACGTCACGGTGATCGGCAGTTGCGGATAGCGCGCTAGCAACGCGCGGATCATCGGCGCCGCTGCAATGCTTTCTCCCACCGACACCGCGTGCACCCAAATCCCACCCGGCTGCAACGGCGGCAGGCCATAGGAGAAGCGCTCGCCAATGCGTTTGGCGTAAGCCGGCGCCTTGCGCGCACGCAGCCATAGCCGAATCGCCACCAATGGCAGCCCCAGGTAAAACAGCGCGGTATACAGAGTTCTATTCATGGCGGCGGAGTTTATCGGCTTTTGCCGCCGATAGCCTGCAAGTGCACGGCAAAACGTTCCGCCAACCAACGCGCCGCAGGTCCCAGCGGCTCATCGCGACGCCAGACCAGCTCGACCACCAGCGCCGGGGGCGTCCATTCGCTGCTCAGCTCGACCATCTGATCCTGATACGCCGGGTACTGCACCACATGCCGTGGCAACCAGGCCCAACCCAGGCCGCGCACCAGCCACTCGGCCATCACATAGAAACTGTCGGCGCGCCAGACCTGGGGGCTGGCGGCCTCGCTGCCGGGGTAGACGCTGGATTGAGTCGACATCAACAACTGGCGATGCTGCGCCAACTGCTGGCAATCCACCCGCGCCTGCCGGGCCAATGGGTGCGCCACGCCACACACGGTGACCATTTCCACGCTGCCCAGCACCCGGCGCTCCAGGGCCTCGGGAATCTGCTCGTGATAAAACAGCAGCCCGAGATCGGCCCGACGCTCCACCAGTTTGCGCGCCACGTCACCTTGGGCGGCGCTGGTCAGTTGTACTTCGATGCTGGGGAACTGCAAGGCCAGGGCCTCGAAACTGTCGACCACGGCCTGATAGGGCATCGCCTCGTCCTGCGCCACCCGCAGGCGCGGTTCCTGGCCGCGCATCATGGCCAGCGCCCGACCGTTGAGGCGCTCGCACTGACGCAACACTTCCCGCGCATCTTCGAGCAAGGCCTCGCCGGCCTCGGTCAAGCGTGGCTGACGCCCACTGCTACGCTCGAACAGACTCAGCCCCAGGTCCGCCTCAAGCAGGGCAATTGCACTGCTGACCGCCGATTGCGCCTTGCGCTGGTCCCGCGCCGCAGCGGAAAAGGAGCGCAGTTCGGCGACGCTGATAAAAAGCTCCAGATGCTCCAGATTCCACTGCACGCTCATGGCGCAACCTATCTTCAATTCAGATAGGTAATGACTTTACCGCATCTGGGCACACTCTAAAATGCCGACCTCATACCCGTACGCACCACCACGAGGAAGTCCCCATGAACGCTTATACCTACCTGGCCATCGCCATCTGCGCCGAAGTGATCGCCACCGTTTCGATGAAAGCGGTCAAAGGCTTGAGCACCCCACTGCCACTGCTGCTGATCATCGTCGGCTACGGCATTGCGTTCTGGATGCTGACCCTGGTGGTACGCACCGTTCCGGTGGGCGTGGCCTACGCCGTGTGGGCCGGCATGGGCATCGTCATGGTCAGCGTCGCGGCGTTGTTTCTGTACGGCCAGAAACTCGACCTGCCGGCCATGCTCGGCATGGGCATGATCGTCCTGGGCGTGGTGGTGATCCAGCTCTTCTCGAAAACCGCAGGGCACTAGGGTCTAGTTGACGTTTGGTGACAGGCCGCGACGGTGGCCCATTTGGCACAGGGCAAGGTGCGAGGAGCGCGGTTGGGTTGTTCCAAATAAGCCCCGTCCCTTCGGGTTGAGTGCCAAACGTCGACAGCCCCTAGGAAAACAGCGGCCAGCGGCATGGGTTGAGCATCAAGAAAGGCGACACGCTTGCAGCTTGCTGCTTGAAGCTTGAAACTTGCGCCTCCGTTTTATTTCCCGAGGTCGCCGCATGCCATCCGTTATTTCCACCGACGTGCTGATTGTCGGCGCTGGCGTCGCCGGTCTCTGGCTCAACGCACGCCTGCGTCGCCAGGGCTTTTCGACGGTATTGGTGGAAAGCGCCAGCCTCGGCGGCGGGCAGAGCGTGAAGTCCCAGGGCATCATCCACGGCGGCGCCAAGTACGCCCTGCACGGCGCCCTGACCGGCGCTTCCGAAGCCATTGCCGATATGCCACGACGCTGGCGCGAAGCCCTGGCCGGTAGCGGCGAGTTGGACCTGTCGGGGGTGCGCCTGCTGTCCGAGGCCCACTACCTGTGGTCCCCTGGCACCCTGGCCGGCAACCTCACCAGTTTCTTTGCCAGCAAGGCAGTGCGTGGCCGGGTCGACCAGGTCAAGGGCGAGCAGTTGCCGCCGGCACTGCAGGATCGCCGGTTCAAGGGCAAGGTCTATCGCCTGGCCGAGCTGGTGGTCGACGTGCCCAGCCTGATCGAGCGCCTCGCGGTGCTGGCCGGCGACGGCTTGCTGGCGGGGCAGAAGATCGAACCCTTGATGGAAAACAACGTCTTGGTGGGCCTGCGAGTCGATGACCGCGAGATCCGTGCGCAACGCATCGTGCTCAGCGCCGGTGCCGGCAACGCTGCGCTGCTGGCCAGCCTCGATCTGAGCCAGCCGGCCATGCAGAAACGCCCGCTGCACATGGTGCTGGTCAAAGGCCCGAGCCTGAAGCCGCTGTACGCCCACTGTCTTGGCGGCGGCCCTAAACCACGAGTCACTGTCACCACCCACCCGGCCGCCAATGGCCAATGGGTGTGGTACCTGGGTGGCGAGCTCGCCGAAGCCGAAGGCGTGGCCCGGGAGCCGGCCGCGCAGATCGCGGCGGCGCAAAAAGAGCTGGGCAACCTGCTACCTTGGGTCGACCTCAGCCAGGCGCGCTGGGCTACCCTGCGGGTCGATCGGGCCGAGCCGGCACAGTCAGGGCTGACCCGCCCGGACAATGCCTTCCTCGCCGAAGAAGGCCGTCTGCTGGTGGGCTGGCCGACCAAACTGGCCCTGGCCCCGGACTTCGCCGACCGGGTCCTGGCGGCCCTGGAGCGCGACGGCATCCGCCCGGGCCCCGCCGCCGCCCTGCCAGACCTGCCAAAACCGCCGCTGGCCCAGGCCGCCTGGGAGCAACTGCTGCCATGAGCCTCGCGACCCTGCACCCGTTCCACCGTCCCTTGGGCAACACCGGTCTTGTGGTCTCGCCCCTGGGCCTGGGCACCGTCAAGCTGGGCCGCGACCAGGGGGTGAAGTACCCCAACGGCTTCCAGATTCCCGACGACGACGAAGCGCGCATGCTGCTCAAAATGAGCCGCGACCTGGGGATCAACCTGATCGACACCGCGCCGGCCTATGGCCGCAGCGAAGAACGCCTGGGCCCCTTGCTGCGCGGGCAACGCCAGGATTGGGTAATCGTCAGCAAGGTCGGCGAAGAGTTCAGCGATGGCCAGTCCCGGCACGACTTCAGCGCCCGGCACACGCGACTCTCGGTGGAGCGCAGCCTGCAACGGCTGGAAACGGATTTCATCGACTTGGTGCTGGTGCACTCCGACGGCAACGACCTGATGATTCTGGAACAGTGCGAGGTCTACCAGACCCTGGCCGAGCTCAAGCGCGAGGGCAAGATCCGCGGTTTCGGCTTCTCCGGGAAAACCGTCGAAGGCGGCCTCAAGGCCCTGGAGCACGGCGACTGCGCGATGGTCACCTACAATTTGAACGAACGCGGCGAGCAGGTGGTCATTGAATATGCCGCTGCCCACGGCAAAGGCATCCTGGTGAAAAAAGCCCTGGCCAGCGGTCATGCGTGCCTGAGCCCGGGCGTCGACCCGGTGCGGGCCAGCTTTGAACTGCTGTTTGACCAGCCCGGTGTTGCCAGTGCTATTGTCGGGACCATCAATCCACTGCACCTGGCGCACAATGTGGCCACTGTGGCGCAGGTCCTGCGCAAAAACTGATGCCGCCCATGCGGCCGACCCCGACGCAAGAAGGAGCCGACATGCCGCGAACGCTCATAAGAAAGAACCCCAGCAACTTCAAGACCCTGCCCCTGTTCGTCGAAGCGACTCCCGAAGGCCTGAGCTACCAGGGCGTCGGGATGCCGCTCAATTTCTCCCAGACCCTGCAACGCCGGCGCCCGGTCACGGTGGAAGACGCCGAGCGCTTTTCCGTGGAGCTGGCCAACCTCGGGGTCTCGGTGCGCCTGACCCTGCACTGGCAAAGCCGCGATTACTGGGTGCTCGTCCGGCAGCGGCGCCAGGACCGTGGCGACGTGGTGCTCAAACTGATATCCGGCTATGTGCCGGCTCAGGAGCTGAACCTGCCGCTGCACACGGCCATTCAGGAAATCGCCGAGGAGTGCCTGCTGGAAACCCCGGAGGGCTGGCTCAGCGGCCGCTTCAACGACACCTGGCTGCCAGCGCCCTACGCCAACGCACTGCATTATCGCGAGGCCCTGCCCTTTCGCCTGACGCCGCTGTCCGGCGCCGCGCGCCCGGTGCGCTGCGCCAACCTGCAATTGATCGAGCGCCCACGGGCCTACGTGCACCTGCCGACCGCGTCGCTGCAACTGATTTACGACCTGCGCCTGGAAATCCCCAAGGAAGCCAAGTCCCTGAGCCTGTTCCATGTCGACGAACGCCTGGAAGGCGACCAACTGGTGGCCCGCCTGGACCGCAAGCGCCCAGACCTGTACCTGATGCCCTTACAGGACGGCCAGCCCTGCGCCGAGCTCTACACCTTGAAAAAGGACCAACTGCAACTCGCCAGCACCCGCGGTTTATACCTGGCGGAAAGCTTCGCCCAACAGGACGGTTGGCTGGTGCGTGATGAACGGATTCGTTGGAAGGATTGGCTGCGGCAGCAAGGCCTCAGCGCACCGGAAAAGGACTCGAAACTCAAGCGCCTGACCGGCCGGGCCCGGCAGATACTGCGCAAGATCGTGCCGGCCAAGGCCAGCCGGCAGCGCTGAAGGCCGCCACGCCGCTCCGGGGTCGGAGTCGGCATGGCGCCCAGCGGTCACTCAGGTCTTGCGGATCTTCTCGACGATAGCGGTGGTCGAGCTGTTCTCAACCAGGCCCAACACCTTCACCGTGCCGCCATAGGCCGCCACGATATCGGCGCCGACCACCTGGTCGATGCCATAGTCGCCGCCCTTGACCAGCACATCCGGCCGTACCTGGCTCAGCAGGTTCTCCGGGGTGCCCTCAGGGAAACTGATCACCCAATCCACCGCGCCCAGGCCAGCCAGTACCGCCATGCGCCGGTCGACACTGTTGATCGGCCGGCCCGGCCCTTTCAAGCGGCTGACCGAAGCATCGTCGTTGACCGCGACAATCAAGCGATCGCCCTGGGCCCGAGCCTGTTCGAGGTAGGTCACGTGGCCGGCATGCAGGATGTCGAAGCAACCGTTGGTGAAGACGATCTTTTCCTTGTGCGCGCGGGCATCGTCGATGGCCAGCAGCAGTTGGTCGAGGCTCAGCACGCCGCGCTCGGAGCCTTCCTCGCGCTGAATGGCGCGACGCAGTTCCGGGGCGCTGATGGACGCCGTGCCCAATTTACCGACCACGATGCTCGCCGCCAGGTTGGCCAGGGCCACCGCGTGGGGCAGTTCTTCACCGGCCGCGATCGCCGCCGCCAGGGTCGAGATCACCGTGTCGCCGGCACCGGTGACGTCAAACACTTCACGGGCCCGTGCCGGTAAGTGCAGGGCCGCGTGATTGGGGCGCAACAGGGTCATGCCGTGTTCGCCACGCGTAACCAGTAAGGCGCCCAGTTCCAGGTCGTGCATCAACTGCGCGCCCTTGCTGACCAACTCATGCTCATCGGCGCAGCCGCCGACAATGGTCTCGAACTCGCTGAGATTGGGCGTGATCAGGCTCGCGCCGCGATAGACGGAAAAGTCCTTGCCTTTAGGATCCGCCAGCACCGGAATGCCACGGGCACGGGCAGCCTGGATCAGCGCCTGGTGATTCTTCAGGGCGCCTTTGCCGTAATCGGACAGCACCAGGACCTTGATCCCTTCGAGCAGCCCGTCCACTTCCGCGCCCAGGGCCAGAGCGTCGGTGGCGAAGGGTTCTTCAAAGTCGATGCGCAGCAGTTGCTGGTGACGACTCATGACCCGCAGCTTGACGATGGTCGGCTGATGCGGGATGCGCTGGAACAACGCCCGCACACCCGCCCCGCGCAGGCTGTTGGCCAGACTGTCGGCGGCTTCATCGTCACCGGTCACACCGACCAGGGAGGCCGGCGCGCCCAGGGCGGCAATGTTCAGGGCAACGTTGGCAGCACCGCCCGGGCGGTCCTCGATCTGCTCGACCTTGACCACCGGCACCGGCGCCTCAGGGGAAATCCGTGAGGTACCACCATGCCAGTAACGGTCGAGCATGACATCGCCGACCACCAAGACAGGGGCTTGATCGAATCGCGGCATGGACAACTTCATGGTGCAACCCACATACAAAATGAACAGGGGCGCGATATTAACACAGGGTTGGCGCCGTCAAGTTCTATGGCTTTAGCCAGGGTCTTGAAGTTTTTTAGCGGCTTACTGCTCGAGGAGAAGCTGCAACAGGCGAGCCGTGGCCTGATCGACCCCGACACGAGCGGTATCAATTTCACACTCCGCCTGCAGCGGCGCTTCGTAAGGGCTGTCCAAGCCGGTGAAATCCTTGATCTGCCCTGATAACGCCGCCTTATAAAGGCCTTTTGGATCACGCTCGGCACAGGTCGCAAAGGCCGTGCTGATGTAGACCTCAAAAAACTCGCCAGGCTCGAACAAGGCGCGGGCCGTCTCACGATCGGCGCGAAATGGCGAAATGGCCGAGACGATGACCAACAAACCGGCATCCACCATCAAGCGCGCCACTTCGGCCATGCGCCGGATATTTTCCTTGCGCGCCTCGGCACTCATCCCCAGGTCGCGGCACAAGCCATGCCGCACGTTGTCGCCATCAAGGATAAAGGTGTGGCGCCCCAGCTGGTTGAGGCGCAGCTCCAGCACATTGGCCAGGGTCGACTTGCCCGCACCGGACAGCCCGGTCAACCAGAGACAGCATGGTTTCTGCTGCTTCAGGGCAGCCCGGGAAGCGCACGACAACGACAATGCATAAGGACGGATCTGCGGTTGTTCCTGGGCGGCGAGTATCGGCTTATGCATAACCCAGCATCTCGTAGTCGCGTTCATAGATCCGACGCACCAGACGCCGGGTACGCACCGAACACAGGTCCCGAACAGAACCTTGGGCGGGTTGGCAGGACGCGTTCAGCAACGGTAGCTGGGGATGAATGCCCAAGTGTTCGCACACCAGTTGGAAATCACGCTGCAAGTGCTCCTGATAGCCGATGAAGTCCAGCGAAATGTGCCCCAGGGAATCGCTGAGAAAGTCACTCTGCGGGGCAAAATGTATTTGCTTGTGAACCGTCTCCGGTCGCAGCCAGCGCGCCACGAAGTCGTCGAAGTCCCGATACTGGTTGACCAGTACCTGGGCCGGCTGATCCCTGGGGTTGAGTCGATTACTTCGCAGAAAGGTGTAGGCCGAGTAGGCCCGCGCCAGGGGGTCACGAACGAAGGCGAACTTGAAGCTGCTGGCGAACGCGCGCGGGAACTGTTGCTCGTACCAGTACAGCGGCAGATGCCCCGGGCTCCAGCCCCCGAACAAAGCCGAGCACACACTGCTACCGGCACATTTGGGGACATGAATGTACAAGCAGGAGTGCTCGGTGAACGCCTCGGGAAAGCGAACATCGGCAGACATGGATTTATTCACCGCTTGCCGATCCACAACCGACAAGCGCCCCAACAGCAAGGTGCGCTGGGACTTGGGGAGTAACTTCCATAAAAAGCGCTGCAACATTCCAGCCCCCACGCGGCGGGGATAGCCCCGTCGATCATTCGACTAATGGTGGGGAACCATAACAAGCGAGACTGGAGAAATTATTTAGGCTTGGTCAAGACAGTAAATATCCCGATACAAACCAGGCCCCATTGCCTTGCACAATGTGGACCTGATGGGCAGTGGGCTGGCCACTGCCCTCGAACGATCAGGCGATATCGTTATGCACGGGCTCTTCCAGCCCCATGGCGTGCAGTCGGGAGTAATAGCCGTTCTGCGCCAACAACTGCGTGTGGGTACCGCGCTCGACAATCTGCCCCTGATCCATGACCAAAATCAGGTCGGCCTTCTCGATGGTCGACAGACGGTGCGCAATCACCAGGGTCGTACGGCCTTTCATGACCTTGTCCAGTGCAGCCTGGATGTGCCGCTCGGATTCGGTATCCAGCGCAGACGTCGCCTCGTCGAGAATCAACAACGGCGCATTTTTCAGCAGCGCCCGGGCAATGGCCAAGCGTTGACGCTGACCACCGGAGAGCAGCACACCGTTCTCTCCGACCTGGGTGTCCAGCCCCTGGGGCATCTGTGAGATGAAGTCCATCGCGTAGGCATCCTTGGCTGCCTTCTCGATATCCTCCCGCGGAGCCCCTGCCAGGTCGCCATACGCGATGTTGTTGGCAATGGTGTCGTTGAACAGGGTCACATGCTGGGTCACTTGTGCCACATGCCGACGCAGGTTGCGCAGGCGGTAGTTTTCGACCTCGACCTCATCAAGCAGAATCTGCCCGATATCGTGATGATAAAAACGTGGAATCAGTGCGGCCAGTGTGGATTTACCACTGCCGGAGCGCCCAACCAGGGCAATCATCTGCCCTGGATCGGCGCTGAAGCTGATATCACGCAACACTTCGCGCTCGGTACCTGGGTAAGTGAAGCTCAGGTTGCGAACTTCCAGACGCCCTTCGACCCGCTCGAGCTCGACCGTGCCGGTGTCTGATTCAGGCTCGACATCCAGCTGTTCAAATATGCTTTCGGCGCCAGCCACACCCTTCTGAATGGTCGAGCTGACTTCCGACAACTGGCGGATCGGCTTGGGCAACAGGCCGGCAGCGGTGATGTAAGCCACCAGGTCACCCGCAGTGGCATCACCACGCAGGAATAACACCAGGAACATCAACACCGCCATGGCCGAATAAATCACCAACTGCAACATGGGCGTATACACCGCCCCGGTCTTGGTCATGCGCAGTTGCTTATCGGTGTTGCTCTGACTGGCCACAGCGAAACGCTGCTGCTCATAGGCTTCGCCACCAAAGCTGCGCACCACGCGATAGCCCTGGATGGTTTCGGAGGCGACGTGGGTCACGTCCCCCATCGCCACCTGGATCTTCTTGCTTTGCTTGCGGAATTTCTTGCTGGTGCTGCTGACCATCACGGCGATCAACGGCAGGATAGCGACCATCACCAGGGTCAATTTCCAGTTCATCCACAACAGATAGGCAAACAGGAAGACCACGGTCAGGCCTTCGCGGATCACCACCTTGATGGCGTCCGTTGCAGCACCGGTAACCATGGTTACGTTGAAGGTGATGCGCGAAATCAGGTGTCCGGAGTTGTGGGTGTCAAAGTATCGATTGGGCAAGACCAGCAATTTATTGAACAGCTCGACCCGCAGGTCATGCACCAGGCCGAGGGAAACCTTGGCCAGGTAGAAGTTACCCAGAAACGATCCCAACCCCTGCCATGCGGCGATCAGGACGATCAGCATCGGCACCGCCTGCAGCAGTTGCAGATCACGCAGGTAAGGTACTTTTGGAAAGAGTACGACCTCAGGGTTGCTCAAGCCGTCGACAAAGTACTTGAGGATTCCCGCCAGCATCGGCTGCGTCGATGCGAAAATGACAAAACCCAGGATACTCAGTGCGAACATCCCCGCGTAGGGACGGACGTACGACAGCAATCGCAGGTAAATTTTCAGGCTCGACGCCGCAGGCGAATCAGGGGTAGTCATGAGAAGCCGTTGAATGAGAAATGAGCCCGCAACTATAACACAGGCCATTTTAGTCGATGAGCTACGGTACCATGCACCCTGACCCTGCCTGCTGTTGTTGAACTCTGGAGTATTGATGCAAGCGCTTGACCATAATCACTACCTCACTTTGCGCGAAGCAGCTGAAGTACTCGAAGCCGACGGTTCTGGCGATAAGGTGCTGCGGTTGGCGGATGGCTCGATACTCAAACTATTCCGACGCAAGCGTCTCCTGACTTCGGCGGCCTGGTATCCCTATGCAAAGCGCTTCGCCGATAACTGCACGCGCTTGACCCAACGCCAAATACCCTGCCCTACCGTGCGCCAGGTCTACCGGATCTCAAGTATTCAAAGGGATGGCGTGCATTATGATCCGCTGCCGGGCCAGACGTTGCGCCAATTGCTCGATGATGACCTGCATGCCAATGCGATGAGAGCGCAACTGGGCACGTTCATCGCGATACTCCACGAGCGCGGCATTTACTTTCGCTCTGCGCACCTGGGCAATATCGTGCTGACCCCGGAAGGGCAATTGGGGTTGATCGACATTGCCGACCTGAAAGTCTTTTCACGACCATTGCGCAAGGCGTTGCGCCTGCGCAACTTCAAACACATGTTGCGTTACAAGCAAGATCGGGAGTGGTTGCTGCATAATCACGGCAGGGTGTTTATAGAGCACTACGCCGCGGCGCAAAGCACGTGCTCGATAAAAGAATTGAATACCGAACTGCAAAAAAGCTGAACGACATCCGCCAGCGCCTCGGCGCTGGCGGATGCAAAGCCCTATGCGCGCTGCAACTGCCGCGCTTGCGAGACACGGCCCAGAATCAATGCCGCCGGCATCAGGACCAGCGGCCACAGCTCATCCGGGCTGTGGACCAAAATGCTGCCATCAAAGTTGAGCATCACCAGCGCACAGGCCAGGAACATGCCCCAGGCATCGCGCAAGCGCCAGGCCGCGAAAAGGCTTGTCAGCATCAACACCACAAACAGCAACAAGGCCGGAGCCCCCGTGTAGACACCCAGGGCCACGAAGATATTGTGTGGATGCTGGATCGGCATGAACCCATCCAATAATTGCTCGGTGTAAAAGTCGACGCCACAGCCCAAGGTCCAGCCGCAGTTTCTCCACTCGCCGACCATGACTTTGAAGATCTCGCCTCGGTAAGAATCCCCACGGCTCCAGAGCGAGATGTACCAGGCTTCGTTGTGAACGCCCCAGACCACCAGGCCCAGGATCAAAGCCCCCACCAGGAGGATGCTACCCACCACTTTCGGGCGCAGATAAAGGCCATACAAGACCCAGATCCCGAACAGGAAAGCAGCCCCCACCAGAGCGGTACGGGTCTGCAGAACAAAGGTCACGGCAACCACCGATAACAGCACCGCGGCAGCGGCTTCAACCCAACGCTTGGCCTTAACCCAGTAAGGCAACGCCAGTGCCAGGGCACAGAACAACCAGATGCTGGCATAAATCACATTTATCAGCCGGGCGGGCAACAACGCCACTCGACTACCGAAAGGAAATTGCCCCGTGCTCCAGCTGTATATCGCGCTCAGGTAAATATAGAGAATCAGAATCCAGAACTGAGCCCGGATAAACTCTTTGCTTCTGAAAAAATCAGGGCTCACCAGGCTGGCAACTATAAGCACAAACGATACGACGTAGACGATTGGCTTATAGAACTCCATCGCCCCAAATACCGTGGCCGAAACAGCAAACCAGAGCATGAACACCAGCCAAAGCCAGGCCAATGGCTCTTTGAGCACCTTGTTACCGTGGCCCTTGAACAGGAAGAACAACCCCGGCAAGGCAATCAGCCCATAAAACACATTATTGGTCGACTTCGACGACCAACCAACGACAAAACTCAACAGAAATAGAGATAACATCACACTGAAGTAAGTGCTCAGCCTGCCTAACTTGACGCCATTAAATTCCATGCAACAACCACCCTATAGCTGTACCTAAAATCAACGTTGCGATCAGTTTTATGCGATCTCGACGCTTGCGCCGTAACTTGTTCGAGCGCTCTTGCGGAACGACCACATGCTCACCAAACCCGGTATGCAGAACGGCATCATTCTCCAGGATCAGCGCATAACGGTTTTCCTGGGCATACAGCCGGGATAAGTCCTTCTCTCCGGAAAACGCCGCATACGGCGCATGCAGCAGGTAGTCGGCACGCCGGCGCAGCCCTGGATTAAAGGAAAAACCCTGCCAATCGGCTTTATGCGAACCCAGCACGTAGAAAGGAATTCCATGTGCCACCTTGCGCTCATTCAGAAAGACATAGGGACTGTGCACCGCCAAGTCGTGATGGGCGCTGCGCAGCCATACCTGCAAGGCCTGAGGATCGTCTTCCAGCAAACGCTGCGACTCCTCGATAAAGCCTTCGCGGTAGAAGTCCCAGTCATCTTCGCAATGAAAAATCCACGAGGTCTCGATCTGCCCATAAGCCAGATCGATCGAGCGCAACTGGCCCAAGCGTGGATTGTTAACCATAAAAACCGTGTGGGGTCTCCAGTGCTCGGGAATGCAATCCTCGACAGCACGATCACCCGAATCCTCGGTAATGAACACTTTGCGAATAGGCGCCGTATTGAAGCGGTCAAATGTCTCAAGCGTTCGCTTGAGCAAGTCGAAACGCCCGCAACTGGTCACCATCACCGAGATATCGCTACTCTCACTGAACAGCATGTATGTGCACCGCCTTATTAAGGGTGGAGTAGCCGCAGGCCCTTAGAAACCTAACGACAGACGTAGTTTTTCTTTCCAGCTCAGCGGGGCGCGCTCACGCAGCGGGGCACTCATGGCCTCGACTACGGCATGCCCGAGAGCCCTGAAACTGTAACGTTGCTCGACCAGCGCCTGACCGGCCTGGGCGATGGCCAGACTCAGGGCCGGAGAGGCGCGCAGCGTTTGCAGCTTGCTCCTGAGTTCTTCCCGAGTGCGGTACAAGACGATGTTTTGCATATCGACAAAACCCAGCGCGCGATTTTCGTCTTCGCCTTGGTCAAAGGCCAGGAGTACACAACCACAGGCCATCGCCTCGAAGTTCTTGATCATGTACTCGCCCATGTCGACATCGGCACTGACGAAATAGCGGATACGACTCAAGGTCTCGCAGTATTCCTCACCCGACTTGGTCCGAGTGATCAGCAGGTTCTCCACTTCGGCCACCGACTCCAGCATGGCTTTGCGCCCGGCATAGGCCACGCTGTTTAGGCTGCCGACAAACCCAAGCTCGATATCCCGCTCCCGCCCGCGATTCTGCAACAGCGCCTGATCGTAGCCCTTAGGCACGAAATGCGCGTCGAAACCCTCTTGGCGCAAGCGTTCGCTGACCATGAACCCGGAACTGATGACCCTGGCCCAAGGCAGCTTGCGGTAATGGGCGCTGAACTTTCCGGTGTACTTGCAGGGGATATAGTTCTGATAGGCGTCATGCTCGAGAATAACCAGGTTGGGCAGGGTCTGTATGAACCTAACCTGCCTGATCTCTTTCTTGAAACGCAGGAAAAAAACAATACGGTCGTAGCGCGAGACATCGACATGCTCACGGAAATACTTGCGCAGATTGTCTTGTTCCGCGCTGCTCAGCTCGCGCATATCGCACTCGCAACGCTCAGCGATCCCGTCGTAGAACCGGTCGAGAATGGCACGCTGTTCTTTCTGCACCAGAAACAGGACTTTCAATGGATGTCTCTCTTGCTGAGGTTCTCATCGACCCAAAACAATTCGTGCTGCCGAACCGCCTTGCGAAAGAACTCGTTGTCACCGAAAGCAGGCCACCGACGCGCGGCCAGGTAGCGCTGGATAATGCGCCGCAACTTGCGCTTGAAGGGGGGCGCGGGCTGCAAGTCGTGCATCATGCCCAATGACATAGCCTTGTGCCACTGCTGCTGTTCTGAAATCGACATCGCCCAAGGCCGCAACGGCCCGTGACTGGCGAGTTGTGGCGGCAAGGCTACGCCGCTGCCGGCGGCCCCCATAGGCCAGCGGTCGTTATCATGCAGGTGGTTGGCGTAGTGCAAAAGTGATTGCGGCTGCCAGGAACTGCGTGTGAGTGCCTGCATCAACGCCTGCTGGGCACAGATGTGATCGGGATGGGGATCGAAGCGCGGATGAGGCAAGACGATCACCTGAGGCTCGATGCGCTCGATCAGCTCGACCAGATCAGCCACCAGGTTGTCCCAGGATGCAATGCCATCAGCGTCACTGCCCAAGGCAAAGGCATTAAAACGCCGGAAGTATCGGGTATCGCTCAGGTCCGCCTCTCGCGAAGGCACGGCAACGCTTGGCGTCGCCTGCATCTGCGGCAACTGCAGGCAGAAATAGCCCAGCTGGACACAACGCTCCTGGGGCACGCCCGCCCACAATGGCACGCTGATGCTGTCCCACGCCCGCAACGAACCCTTCAGCCGAGCGGCGGCGACTCGATCGAGGCCCATCGCCTGATAATGCTCAGCCTCTATTTCGCCCGCAGTCAGGGTGACCACCCAGCTTTGCTCGGCGCTGCTGTACAGGCCAAAAGCCGCAAGCTCGGCGTCATCGGCGTGTGGCGCTATCACCAGCAAGCGCTGCGCTCGGTAATCCGGGTGACGCACCACTGATAGCTCAACCGCCTCGGCGATTTTACAGAAACGGCCCTGGAGCTGGAGCCGACCGCCAAGCAACGCCTCATGCTGACCTGTCAGATTGAGGTAGCGCACACCCCGGGCGCCACGCTCGAAATCCTGCTGATCGGCAGTGCCCCCAAGAATCCTCACCCCCGGATCGAGAAAGCGCCCGCACCAGGATGCCCGGATACGCACTTGCAGAATCAGGGTATCGCCAGCCCCAAGCACCAAGGTCTCGGGCAGAGTCACGCGGCCGGCCGTCAGCGTCAGCGCCAACTGCTCATCGGCGGCGAACTGATAGTCGTAATCATCGCTGGGGGAATAGAACAGGTGATCGGCAAACCACGCTTCATGAGCCACCCAGGCCAGAACAGCCAGTAGCAGCGGCAGCCACCAGACCACGAGCAAGCCAATAGCCAGCAACACCAGCAAGCCAATCATCAGGCCGATACGCTTGTTACGCCGATGGCGCTTGAGCAGTTGCTGCTTGCGACTCATGGGCTGACTCATACCTGGAAGACCGGCACAGGATTGCACCAACGGTCCTTGTACTCACGGTCCGCGCGCCCGAAGGAAAAGCGCAGCGGCTTGCCGAGCGCACGCGCGTGCTCCCAGGCACTTTGCGTATTGAGAAAGCTCAGTACGCTGCCCGGACTGAACTCGCGGGTTTGCGGGTCGACTCCGCCATTGACGTACTCGACACTGATCCACTCCGGCGCCTCCACCCGATAGACCAGCTGGATGGCGATCGGTGCGTCGTTGAGGAAAATCACCGACCCCATCAATAACTCGCCCAACAACTCGATGACCTGCGCCATGTGCTCGGCACCGGTGGCAACAAAACCCCAGCGCCGCTTAAACAGATCGCAGTAGATGGCTGCCAGCTCGGAACTGGAAAAGTCGCCGACCGGGCGCACCACGCCACCCGCCTCTTCCAGCAGCCGCAACTCGCGACGCTGGTTGTAGCGAAATTTCTTCGACAGCTCTTCCGGCGTCCGCGCCATTGCCAATTGCTCGGCCTGGGGCTTGAGCGCCGTGAATCGCCCCTCATTCAGTGCCGACAAATAACGCCCGCGATGCCGTAAAATCGCGCCGGCCTGGGGCGCGGCCGGCAAAATCAGTTCGGCATTGCCGAGGTCGAACAAGCCCTTTTTGCCGGCCCGCTTGAGCACATCCTTGGACAGCGCCAGGTCGCGCCCCCAGGTCGCAATAGCGGCTATCAGCTCGCCGTCCTGCTCCCAGGCCAGGTAACGCACCGGTATTTTCGCCAGGTCTGCAAGACGCTCAACCACCAGGGGATGGGTCGCGACGCTACCACCAAAACGCTGCCAGGCCCCGGCATAAGCGGACGCGTCGATGACCGACCAACCGCGCTCGCGCCAGCCTTGAAATCGGTTAAGCATCAGCCCCTCGCGGTCAGGTCGGTGACGGATGGCAAACGCCAGAATGCATCACGCACCGCCTGATCCGAAAAACGCTCACGCAGGCGATCAAGCATAAGATCGGCACATTGCAGACGCTGCTTGGGTTCCATCGCGGCCAGATGTTTCAGACCTTGGGCCATGTGCTCTGCATCGCCCAAGGGAAACAGAATACCCACGCCCTCGACCACTTCGCTGGCGCCTCCGCAAGCCGTAGCCAACAGCGGCACGCCGGCTGCCATGGCTTCGAGCAGCACCATGCCGAAGGGCTCATGATCGGAACTCAGGGCAAACACATCGAACGCCCGAAAGTAACGACGGGCTTGGGCCACCTGGCCGAGAAACAGCACCCGATCGCCAATTCCCAGTTCAAGAGCCAGGGCCTTGAGGTCTGACTCCAGCCGGCCGCTGCCCATGATTGCCAACTGGCTGTTCTCGGGCAGCCCAGGCACGGCCAGCGCAAAACCACGCAACAAGGTGGCCTGGTCTTTGTCCGGGTGCAGGCGACCCACGTTACCGACGATCCAGGCATTGGCGGACAGCCCCAGCTCTTTACGGGCTTCGGCCGCGTCCAGCTGAGACGCCTGCAAGGCATCTATATCAATACGGTTGTAGAGGGTCTGGATACGTGTCGACGACCAGGTCGGCAGGCAGCGACGAATGTCATCGCGCACGGCGTTGGACACCCCGAGCAGGCTCAACCGCTGGCGAAAGATCCGCGCGAACAGCTTGCGGCTGCCGCGCTGATAATCACCAAACGCGTGATGCACACCTATCACAGGCAAGCGGGTGCCCAGCAGCGCGATGTAGATCGGCTTGAAGCGATGGGCAATACAGAAACTGAAATTGCGCGACGCGGCAATTTTGCGCAAATCGGCGATCGCCCCCAGTTTCAGGCCACGAATACTCTTGGAGCTGCGCTCCATGAACAGCACTTCATCGGAGGCACAGCCAGCAGCGACTTGCGCATCCGCGGCACCGGTCAAAAAGACCGTGGTCACCCGATAGCCGCGCCCCACGAATAGGCTGGCGTACTGTCGGGCGCAGTCCAGAAATGGGCCGTCATAACCGTGACAGAACTGCAACACATGGCGCTCAGCCGAGCGAGTCATAAGCATCCGCGCCGTCTTTGACCACCAAAATATCTTCCATGATCAGGTACTGCAGATCAGAGCCGAAGAACATGTTCAGCGCGTCGGTCGGCGAGCAGATCATCGGTTCGCCGCGGCGGTTGAGTGAGGTATTGAGGGAGACACCGTTGCCAGTGAGGACTTCCAGGGCCTTCATCATGTCGTAGTAGCGCGGGTTGTATTCGCGCTTGAGCACCTGGGCGCGGGAGGTGCCATCTTCGTGGACCACTTCCGGTACGCGGGTTTTCCACTCTTCAGCCACTTCGAAAGTGAAGGTCATGAATGGCGCCGGGTGATCGACCTTGATCATCTGTGGGGCCACGGTGTCGAGCATGGACGGGCAGAAAGGCCTCCAGCGCTCGCGGAATTTGATCTGGTGGTTGATGCGGTCGGCCACGCCGGTGGCACTTGGGCAACCGATGATCGAGCGACCGCCCAAAGCACGCGGACCGAACTCCATGCGGCCCTGAAACCAGGCCACCGGGTTGCCGTCGACCATGATCTTGGCGATTTTTTCCGGCATGTCTTCGAGCTTGCGCCAAACCGGCTTGCTCGGATGACGGGCGCACGCGGCGATCACGTCTTCGTTGCTGTAGGACGGGCCGAGATAGACGTGTTCCATCTTCTCCACCGGTACGCCACGGGCGTGGGAAACGTAGGCCGCCGCGCCGACTGCGGTCCCGGCGTCGCCGGAGGCCGGCTGCACGAACAGCTCCTTGACGTCGTCGCGAGCGATGATTTTCTGGTTCAGCTTGACGTTCAACGCGCAACCGCCGGCAAAGGCCAGCTTGCCGGTTTCCTTGAGCACATCGCCCAGGTAGTAGTCGATCATCTGCAGCGAGAGTTTCTCGAACAGCGCTTGCATGCTGGCGGCGTAGTGGATGTATGGCTCGTCGGCGATGTCGCCTTCGCGCTTGGGGCCCAGCCACTCGATCAGTTTCGGCGAGAAGTAGAAGCCCTTGCCCTTCTCTTTATAGCGGCGCAGGCCAATGACGTTGGCGTAGTCGGTGTTGATCACCAACTGGCCATTTTCAAAACTGGCCAGGCGCGAGAAATCGTACTTGCTGGCATCGCCGTAAGGCGCCATGCCCATGACCTTGAACTCGCCGTCGAGCATCTCGAACCCGAGGAACTCGGTGATCGCGCCGTACAGGCCACCCAGGGAGTCCGGGTCGTAGAATTCCTTGATCTTGTGGATCTTGCCGTTTTCGCCGTAGCCGAAGAAGGTGGTGGCGTACTCACCCTTGCCGTCGATCCCAAGGATCGCGGTTTTCTCCTGGAAGCCCGAGCAGTGGTAGGCGCTGGAGGCGTGGGCCAGGTGGTGCTCGACCGGTTCGATCTTGATTTTCTTCGGATCGAAGCCCAGTTGCTCCAGGCACCAGACGATCTTGTTGCGATAGCGCTTGTAGCGGCGGTTGCCCATCAGGATCGCGTCGAGGGCGCGGTCCGGGGCATACCAGTAACGTTTGGCGTAGTGCCAGCGGGCCTCGCCGAACAAGCTGATGGGGGCGAACGGAATCGCCACCACGTCAACGTCGGAAGGCTTGATCCCGGCCTGTTCCAGGCAGAACTTCGCCGATTCGTAGGGCATGCGGTTCTTTGCATGTTTGTCGCGCACGAAGCGCTCTTCTTCAGCGGCCGCAATCAGTTTGCCGTCGATGTACAGGGCTGCTGAAGGATCATGGCTAAGGGCGCCGGACAGGCCAAGAATCGTCAATGCCACAGGGGTCTAGCCTCGTTTAGTCTGCGTGCAGGCGCGATGCGCCTTGAGAAAATGTGTGCTCGCAAAAGGGCGAGAAACAACTAAAGGGCGGGATTATAACGTAAAAGCCGCGGTAAACCTCTAGCGGCAAACGGCCGGCGCTTGAGGTGACTTTGGCCGATATTCAGGCCTTGCGACGACCTGCCAAGGCCATGACCGCCTTTTTTATGGCGCGAGCCGGACGTCTATCGGAAACAGCGCTACCATCGGCAACCCGGCCCGCCGCTTGCGACTGAATGTCGCAGACGCCTGCCTGGCGCCCCACACTGGGTAAACTCGCGCCCCTTTGCTCGCCCCGACAGGGCGACCCGCTCTCCGGAATTCGACTCACCCCATGAAAAAAGCCGCTCCTGCCCGCCTCGTCCCGCTGTTGCCGGGCCTGTTCCTTGGCCTCAGTGGTGCCAGCCTCGCCGCACCAGCGCCCCTGGAACTCGACCCCAGCGTCGTCACCGGCTCACGCAGCGCCACCCAGAGCTTCGACCTGCCCTACTCCGTGGACAGCGTCAGCCAGCAACAGATCAGTGACGGCCAGCTCGGCATCAACGCCTCCGAAGCCTTGTCACGGGTGCCGGGGCTGGTGGTGCAGAACCGCCAGAACTATGCCCAGGACCTGCAGATTTCCTCTCGCGGCTTCGGTGCGCGCTCAGCCTTCGGCGTGCGCGGCATCAAGCTGCTGGCCGACGGCATTCCGGCCAGCACCCCGGACGGCCAGGGCCAGGCGGCAACCTTCAACCTCGACACCGCCGAGCGCATCGAAGTGCTGCGCGGCCCGGCGGCGACCCTGTATGGCAGCAATGCCGGCGGGGTGATCCAGATGTTCTCCCGTGATGGCGAAGGTCCGCCACGGATCGGTGCCGAGACCCTGATCGGCAGCGACGGCCTGAGCAAGAATCACCTGAGCGCCGAAGGCGCGGTCGACGGCGCAGGCTTTGTGCTGGACGCCTCGCGCATGGACACCGACGGCTACCGCGACCACAGCGCCGCGCGGCGCGACCAGACCTTCGCCAAGCTCAACTTCAAGCCCGACGACGACAGCAAGATGGCGCTGATCTTCAGCAGCCTGGAGCAGAATGGCACCCAGGACCCGCTGGGGCAGACCTGGGCGGCGTATAAGGCCGATCCACGTTCGGTGAGCGCCAACGCCTTGAGCTACAACACGCGTAAAAGCATCGATCATCAGCAATTGGGGATGAATTACGAGCGCTACTTCGGCGATGCGACCTTGCAGGTCAATGCCTATACGGGACGGCGGAGTGTGATTCAGTACTTGTCGATTCCGAAATTCTCGAAAGACCAAAACGGAAACACCATTCTCAACCCGACCAACGGACGTGGAGGCGGCGTAGTGCAGTTCGACCGCAAGTTCTATGGCGCCGGCGTGCGCTGGCTGCAACCGGTGGACGGGGTGCCTGGCGAACTGACCCTGATCGGCGGCCTGGACTATGACCAGAGCCAGGACGACCGCAGCGGCTACCAGAATTACAGCGGCAACCAGCTCGGCGTGAAAGGCGAGCTGCGCCGCGATGAAGTCGACACCGCCCGCAGCCTCGACCCTTACTTGCAGGCCAACTGGGCCATCGATCGCTGGACCCTGCAGGCCGGCGTGCGCCACAGCACCATGGAGCTGGATGTCGACGATCACTTCCTGAGCAATGGCGACGCTAGCGGTAGAAAGCGCTACCAGAAGACCACCCCGTCGCTGAGCGCGATGTATGCCTTCACCGATGACCTGCATGGTTATGTCAGCGCCGGCAAGGGTTTCGAAACCCCGACCCAGGCCGAACTGGCTTATGCACCGGGAAACAGCGAGGGCTTCAACTTCGGCCTCAAGCCTTCCGAGAGCAAGCAGTACGAAGTGGGCCTGAAGGCTCGGCTTAACAGCGACACGCGAGTGAATGCCGCAGTGTTCCAGATCACCACCGAAGACGAGTTGGTGGTGGCGCAATCCAAGGATGGCCGCACCAGCTACCAGAACGCCGGACGCACCCTGCGCCGCGGTTTCGAGCTGGGTATCGAGAGCCAGCTCAGCGAGCAGTGGAGCACCAACCTCGCCTACACCCGCCTGCAAGCCACCTACGACAGCGACTTCACCAGCGGCAGCGGCACCACGCAAAAACAGATCGACAAGGGCAACTACCTGCCCGGCGTACCGCAGACCACGCTGTTCGCCGAGCTGAACTGGAAGCCGCGGGACTGGGTCAGCACGGCTCTTGAAGGCCTGTACCGGAGCAAGGTCTACGTCGAAGACAGCAACCAGGAAAAAGCCGCGCCGGGCTACAGCGTGTTCAATTGGCGCACACGCTTTGAGCAGAAGATCGAGCACTGGACCTTCCACCAGACCCTGCGCCTGGACAACCTGCTGGATCGGCAGTACGTCGGTTCAGTGATAGTCGGCGACGGCAACGGACGCTATTACGAAGCCGCCCCGGGGCGCTCGTGGTATGCCGGCGCAGGGGCGGAATATCGGTTTTGACCTGATGGGTTCGGAGGCTGGCCGTGACGGGTCAGATAAGACGTCGGCGCCCGTGAGGGCCAGCGCAGCCTCGCACCTCGGCAGCGGCTACAGGGCGGTTTTGGGTAGGCGTTGATCGATGAGCTGGTACAGCGCGCTGGTTTCCGGCCAGTTGCGCATAAAGCGCGCCCGGTCGCGGGCGTAGGCCGGGGCGAAGCTGCTCAGGCTTGAGTGCTGACACATGGAATCAAGGTCGATCAGGGCCCAGCGATCCTCCTGCCAGAACAGGTTGTGCCCCTTGAAGTCGCCATGGCTGATGCGCTCCTTGAGCAACTCGGCGAACAACGCATCCAGCGCCACCAGCTCGGATTCCGGCGCCGCGCCGCTTTCGACGAAAGGCGCAAAACGCTCGATAATGTCTGGCCCCGGCAGGTACTCGGTAATCAGGTAGGCGCGGCTGCGCAACCACAGGAAGCGTGTCTCCAACACCGCCAGCGGCTTGGGTGTGGCGATCCCCAGGAACGCCAGGCGATTGCCCTCGCGCCAGGAATGCCAGGCCCGGCTCGGGCGCCAGAAGCGCTTGAACCAATGGGCCAGCCCTTTGATGTTGTAGCGCTTGACCACCAGGCTGCGGCCCGCGACCTCAACCCGACCGACACTGGCAGCACCGCCGGTCTTGTACAGATGCCCCTGATCGAGCAGCGCGTCGGCCTGCTCCAGCACTGGCAGCATCGCCGCCTCTTCCTCGCGGCGGATCGCGCGCAAGGCAAAGGGTCCGCGCTGCACGCTGAACAGGCTGCACTCGCGCCCGACCTTGTTCAGGAAGTCCTTCAGCCGCCAGCTGCGCACCTTGCTCACCTGCTTCTGCAACATCTCCAGGGGCAAGGCGTGTTCGGGGTTGGCCAGCAGGTAATGCACCAACAGTTCTTCGGTGAACGGCTCCAGGTTCTTGGGCAACTGGGCGAAGAACACCCCGAGGTTTTCCAGGACCTTTTGCCGAGACAACGGCTGCCCCGGGTGCTCCACGCAGATGCCCGCACCGTCGATCAAATGCAGCTTGTCGCCATGGCGCAGCAGGTTGTCCAGGTGCAAGTCTTCCTGCCACAGGCCCTTGGCATGCAGTTCGGCAATCGCACCCAGCGCCTGCCCCAGCACGTCCAGCTGCGGATCCGCCAGCATCGGCAGCGCCGCGACCTGCTCCCAGGCATCGCCCAGGCTCTGGGCGCCTTCGAGGAACTCGAACAACAGCCAGCCACCCTCGCCCTCTTGCAAGCCATCGGCGAGCAACAGCGGCGTGGTCAGGCCTTGCTCGGCCAGCAGGCGCACACCTTGCAGCTCGCGCTGAAAGTGCCGGGCCGCCTTGTTGCCCACCAGCAACTTGGCCAACACCGTACGGCCACGCCAGACGCCAGCGCCGACATAACGCTGCCCGGGCAGGACCCGCAGCAGGCTGAGCAATTGCAACTGGGCCGGGCCGGCGGCGTCCGCCAGCTCGAGGCTCAGTGGCAGGCGCGGGGTGCGCCCGGCGCTTTTCAATTCAGACAACCGCATCAGCGCGCCCTCTTGTGGCTGCTACGCGCGCCCAGGCGCTGGACCCAGGACTGCACCAGCGAACTGTCCACCGGCTGATCCAGGTAGATCGCGAGCAGGTCGCGGACCTCCTCCACGCTCCAGACCGAAGCCCGGCGCAGCAAGGGTTCAAGGTCCTTGACCCGGTCGCGCTGCCCAAACAGCAACGGCCGGGTCTTTTCCAGGTCGATCAATTGCGCCCGGTAACCGTCGCCGGTGTCGTGCAGGAAAATATGCTTGGGATAGAAACAACCATGCACCTGGCGCAAGCCGTGCAGTTGCCGCGCCAGCAGGCCGCAAGCCCGCAGGATCGCCTGATGCTGCGTGGCGCTGAGTTGCTCCCACCGCTGCAACAGCGAGTCCAGGTCATCCCAGCCGTCCAGCGCCCGGGTCAGCAGGATGGCCCGGGTCTCGCCGGCTACCTTGCGCTCACCAAAGAACACCGCCTGCAGGGCCGGGATACCCAGCTGCCGGTAGCGGCTGATATTGCGGAACTCACGGGCAAAGCTCGGCTCGCCCAGGGGACGATGCAGGGTCCGGGTCAGGTAATTGCTCTGACGCTTGAGGTAAAAGCCACGGCCTTCCAGATCCAGCCGGTAGACGCTACTCCAACCGCCGCGACTGGTATTGGGTTCATCCACCGCCTCCAGTTGCTTGGCCCACAACGCATCAAAATCGCCCAAACCATGACGCTCCAGCAGGGCACGGTCTTCAGCCGCCAGGAAGTCAGTCATTCGCGTCCCTCAAAGAATCTCACCACGTGGCGAATCCGTTGTTTGTCCGCCTCACTCAGTCGGCTGCGTTCGCGGTACTGCAAGTAAAAGCGCAGGCGTTGGGTGGCCGACAGGTGATACTTGGCCACCTTATCCAGACACGCCAAATCCTTGGTAATTCGATATTTGAGCCAGAAGCCGCGCCAGAAGTCGCCGTTCGGGCAGTCGATCAGGTACAGCGTGGCTTGATCATCCACCAGCAGGTTGCGCCACTTCAGGTCGTTATGGGTGAAGCGCTGATCGTGCATGGTCCGGGTGTGACGCGCCAATTGCCGGCTGACGCCATCGACCCAGGCCCGGTCCGCCAGGCGCGGATCCTTGCGCTCGGCCAGCACCGAAAGGTCTTCGGTCTGCGGCAACTCGCGGGTGATCATCGCCCCACGGTTGTAAGCCAGGCCACGACGTTCCAGGCCCCAGGCCACCACTTCGGCGGTGGGGATGCCCCATTTGGCGAAGCGCTTGAGGTTCTGCCATTCGGACTTGACCCGGGGCTTGCCCAGGTAGCGCCGCAGGTTTTTGCCGGCGCCGATGTAGCGTTTGACGTAATAATTGATGCCCTTGAGCTCGACCCGGATGACCTCAGACAACGGATCACGGGTCAGGCGCTCGCCCTGCAGGGCGAATACCGCCTCGAGACTGCCAAAACTCTGCGCCAGATCCTCGTAGCCAGGTTCCAGATTCCAACCCGCCATCAGAGCGCATCTCCGTACCGCTGCTTACGTGCGTAGAGCTTGTTGGCCTTGCCTTCGAGCCAGGCCAGCAGCGCCGCTTCTTCGGCCAGAATCTGGCGCAACGGCTGCTGAAAATAGCCCTTGAGGAAACGCAGCTTGTCGCGCCGGGTCAGGCCGATGTCCAACGCCGAAAAGTACAGCGCGGCCAGGTCCTTGTCGCGCCAGCGCCGGGTAATGGCGTCGCGGGTCTGGGCCCGGTGCAGGTCGATTACCGAGAGTTTGAAGTCATCGGCGGTCACCGGTTTGTCGGTGTGCAGCAGGAAATGGCAGATGTAGCAGTCGCGGTGGTTGACCCCGGCGCGGTGCATCATCCCGGTCATGCGCGCCACTTCAGCGATCAGCGCACGCTTGAGCCGGGGCTCGGGCGGCTGCTTGACCCAATCGAGGCTGAAATCCTCGAGGCTGACGGTGGGCGCCAGCTCCTCGGTGACGATGAACGAATGCTGATCCGCTGGGTTGCTGCCGCGCTCGCCATAGGCGACTGCGGTCATGGTCGGCACGCCGGCTTGCTGCAAGCGCTGGATGGCCCGCCACTCCTGGCCAGCGCCGAGCACCGGCAGCTTGGCGGTGAGCAGGTTCTTGAAGATTTCGCCCCAGCCGATACCGCGGTGAATTTTCACAAAGAAACCGTGGCCGGCGACTTCCGTGCGCAAGGTGCGCCGGGCTTCCAGTTCACGATAAACCTGGCCGTCCAGACGCTCGACTTCGGCGAACGCATCGCGCCCGGCCCAAAGGCTCTTGAACGGTTCGGCAAGAATCAACTTCATCAGTGTTGCTCCGCCAGAATCACATCCGCAGCGTGCTGCGGCATGCTATAGAGGTCGGCCGTCTCGGCGAACGCCAGGCCATTACGGCTCCAGGTCGCGCGTGCAGCGTCGTCGGTCAACATGGTGTTCAGGTATTGATTGAGCTGCGCCTGTTCCAGCGGCTCATCCAGCACCAGGCCGCTCTCGGCCTCGGCGATGTAATGGGCATAACCGCAGACGGCACTGACCAGCACCGGCAGCCCGGCCACCAGGGCTTCGAGCAAGACAGTGCCGGTGTTTTCGTTGTACGCCGGGTGAATCAACAGGTCGGCGCCCAGCAGGAAACGCGGAATATCGCTGCGTCCCTTGAGGAACTGCACATGCTCGCCCAAGCCCAATGCAGCACTCTGCAATTGGAATACCTTGGGGTCGTCCTGGCCAATTACAAACAGCCGAGTGCGTTTCTTCAGGGCCGGGGGCAACGCCGCCAGGGCCTTGAGGCTGCGGTCGACGCCCTTGGTCTTGAACCCGGAGCCAATCTGCACCAGCAGCAAATCATCATCGGCCAGGGCGAACTCGCGGCGGAACTCAGCGCGGATTTCAGGCGCATTCGGCGGTGCCCGGCGGTCCTGGGCGATGCCCGGCGGCAACAGGTGGAAGCGCGCCAGCGGGGTGTCGTAATGCTTGATGAACAGCGGCTGCTGGACTTCGGAAATCATCAGGATTTCAGTCTTGGCATCCTTGGCGAACACCGCACGCTCGTACTCGGCGAAATGCCGGTAGCGGCCCCAACGACGGTAGAGCGAGTTGCGCAGGTTCTGCGCCTTGTCTTCGAAGCAGCCGTCGGCGGCGTAGTACACGTCCAGCCCCGGCATCTTGTTGAAACCGATCAGGCGGTCCACCGGGCGCTTGGCCAGGTCGGCTTCCATCCAGGCACTGAGCTTTTCGTTGCGGCGATGGTTGAACAAGGCCTTGACCGGCGCCACCAGCACTTCGAAGCCCGGTGGAATATCGCCTTCCCAGATCAGCGTATAGACGCGAATCTGGTGCCCACGGCTTTGGCACTCAAGGGCGATGCGCATGAAGTCGCGCTGCAGGCCGCCAAAGGGGAAATATTTGTAAAGGACAAAAGCCAGTTGCATCAGCGCAGCTCCTCAGCCAGTAACAACCTGCTCAGCCGGCTGGCGACACGCTCAGGATTCAGGCGAGTGAAGCACAGCGGCCACTCGCGTTTCAGGTCAAACCGGCGCTGGTCTTGGGGCGTCGGCTGGTAGGTGCATTTTTTCTGTAGGCAGGGTGCACAAGGGAAATCGCTGCCCATGTGGATCTGCACTTTGCCATAGGCCCCAGTCAGGCCCGGGTTGGTTGGACCGAACAGGGAGATGGTCGGCACATCCAGCGCCGCGGCCAAGTGGCCAAGACCGGTATCCACCGCCACGCAGGCCTGGGCCTGGACCAGCACCTTGGCCACCCCGGCCAGGTTCAGTTTCGGCAGCACCGTGACGTTTTTCAGGCCGCTGGCAATACGCTCCGCACGCTCCTTCTCAGCCACATTGCCCCACGGCAGCCGAACCTCGACCCCAAGGTTGCCCATGCGCTCGCTCAGCTCGCGCCAGTAGGCTTCGGGCCAGTGCTTGGTGTCCCAGGTGGTGCCATGCAGAAACAGCACGAACGGGTTCTTGCGCGGCAGCTCAACCAGTTTTTCCAGGTTCAGGCCGTAGTCGCCCAGGCCTTGGGGCAGGTCGTAGCCCAGGGCCACGGCGAACAGCTGGCGCACCCGCTCCACCGCGTGCTGCCCACGGGCCACCGCCAGGCGCCGCGAGTAAAAGCTCGACGCCAGCGGTTCACGCGCCGAGTCTTTATCGAGGCCGGCTACCGGGGCGCGCACGTAACGGGTCAACCAGGCGCTTTTGAGCAGGCCCTGGGCGTCGATCACCAGGTCATATTTGGTCGAGCGTACGCTCTGCTTGAAGCGTTTCCACTCGCCGCTCTTGATGGTCTGCCAGATGTTCTTGCGCCAGCGACGGATCGCCACCGGAATCACCTTGCCCACCGCCGGGTGCCAGGTGGGAATCTCGGCGAAGCCTTCTTCCACCACCCAATCGAACGTGATCCCGGGAATTGCCCGCGCGGCATCGGTCAACGCCGGCAGCGCGTGGATCACATCACCCAGGGAGGAAGTCTTGATCAACAGTACCCGCAACTTACTGGACCTCGACCACAGTGCCCTGCAAACGCTGCAAGGCTTCGTTCACCGGTTGCGGCAGGAGCTGGCGCAGGCAGTTGTAATGGCCGAAACGGCAGGTGCGGTCAAAGCACGGGCTGCATTCGAGGCCCAGGCGCACGATCTCGACTTTTTCCGCCAGCGGCGGCGTAAAGCCCGGCGAGGTCGAACCGTACACTGCCACCAACGGGCGATTCAGGGCGGCGGCCACGTGCATCAACCCGGAGTCGTTGGACACCACCGAGTCGGCGCAGGACAACAGATCGATGGCCTCGGCCAGGGAGGTGCCGCCGCTGAGGTTGTATGACTCTTCGCGCAGGCCCGGAATCAGTCGAGCGCGAATGTCCTCACCCACGCCATGGTCGTTCTTCGACCCGAACAGCCAGACCTGCCAGCCCTCGCGGATCTTGGTTTCGGCCACCTTGGCGTAATGCTCGGACGGCCAGCGCTTGGATTCACCAAACTCGGCACCCGGGCACAGGGCCAATACCGGGCGATCCAAGCTCAGGCCGAACTTGGCCAGGGCGGCCTCGCGGCTTTGCGGTTCGATGCGCAGGCTCGGGCGCGGATAAGGCGTCGGCAGCTCGGCACCGGGCGCGTAGGCCAGGGCCATAAAGCGCTCGATCATCAGCGGGTAGCGTTCTTTATCCAGCTTGCGCACATCGTTGAGCAGGCCGTAGCGGAACTCGCCACGCCAACCGGTGCGCTGGGGGATGCCGGCGAAAAACGGCACCAGGGCCGATTTCAGGGAATTGGGCAGCAGGATTGCCTGGTCATACTGGCCGGCCAGGGATTTGCCGATACGCCGACGGGTGGCCAATTCCAGCGCGCCGTGGCCGAGCGGGAAGCTCAAGGCCTGGCGCACTTCGGGCATGCGCTCCAGGATCGGGCGGCTCCACTCGGGGGCCAGCACGTCGATCTCGCATTGCGGATGGCGCTGTTTCAGGCACTGAAACAGTGTCTGTGCCATCACCATGTCACCGACCCAACTGGGCCCAACGATCAGAATATTCATGTGGTTTCCAAAAACGAACCGGGGAGGCTTACGCCTCCCCGCCTCGAGAATCCAGCACCCGCGGCCTTCACCGCCAGTTGATTTACGACCAGCCGCGAACGACTCGCCGGGTACGTTTGTAGCAACCTCACGTTGCTGGCCAACCCTGGCTGCGCGGCTTCCGGCAAAAAACCTAGCTTAACCCCAGCTCGCGCCAAATCCGTAAAACCTCACGCCGCTCGCTGGCGAACTGATCACCGGCAATCACCCCGGCCTCATTCTGCAAGGCCTGGCGGTGAGCGGCGGAGCGGTAGGCTTTATACACCTCGCGCAGCAGGCTGGCATCGGCTGCGGGGAGTAACCCGACCTCCTCCAGGCCTTCCAGAATGCGGATATTGTCGGTGTAGCGCAGCAATGACGGGTGCTCTTGCGACCACGCCAGGGCCGCGTATTGCACCATAAATTCAATATCGACGATACCACCGGCGTCCTGCTTAAGATCGAACGGCGCCGTGGCCTCGAAGGCATTTGCCGCCGTTCCGGCAGCGGTCAGCTTGCTGCCCAGGTTGTCGCGCATCTTGGCCCGCATCTCGCTGACCTCCTGGCGCAGCTTGCCCAGGTCGCGGGCCTTGCCCAGCACCGCGGCGCGGACGTGTTCAAACGCCCGGCCCACATCTTGGCTGCCCACCAGCACCCGCGCCCGCACTAGGGCCTGATGTTCCCAGGTCCAGGCTTCGTTTTCCTGATAGCGCGCAAAGGCCCCCAGGGAGCTGACCAAGAGCCCCGAAGCGCCGGACGGACGCAGGCGCATATCGACTTCGTAGAGCTGCCCGGAGTTGGTCTGGGTGGTCAGCAAATGAATGATGCGCTGGCCCAGCCGAGTGAAGAATTGTGCACCGTCGATCGGCTTGGCGCCGTCGGTTTCGGCCTGGGGATCGCCATCATGGATAAACACCAGGTCCAGGTCGGAACCATGCCCCAGCTCGATACCACCGACCTTGCCATAGCCGACAATGATAAAACCCGGGTCGCACAAGGTGCCGTCGCTGCGCTGGGGCGAGCCATATTTGGCCACCGTCTGGCGCCAGGCCAGGGCCAGCACCTGTTCGAGAATGGCCTCGGCCAGCCAGGTCAAGTAGTCACTGACTTTCATCAAGGGCAGGCTGCCGGCGATTTCCGAGGCGGCAACCCGCAAGCGGTGGGCCAGCTTGAAGTGGCGCAAGGCTTCCATCTGCTGCTCAAGGTCATCCTCAGGGATGCGCGTCAGGCGCTCCCGCAGCTCGGCCGCCAGCTCCGGGGCCAGCGGCGGTTTGAACAGCCGGCCTTCGTTGAGCAGTTCATCGAGCAACAGCGGAAAACGGGTGATCTGTTCGGCGATCCACGGGCTGGCAGCACACAGGGTCAGCAAACGGCGCAGGGCGCCGGGGTTCTCGGTGAGCAGCACCAGGTAGGCCGAACGCCGCGCCACCGCCTCCACCAGCGGCAGCACCCGTTCCAGCACCAGATCCGGGTTGGCGTGCTCCACCGCTTGCGCGAGCAAGCGCGGGATAAAGGCATCGAGCCGCTCCCGACCCAGGCGTTGCATGGCCCGTAGCTGCGGGCTGCTGCGCAGACTGGCAAGGGTTTTCAGGGCTTTGGGCGCATCGTTGAAGCCGCCTTCCTGCAACTGCCGGCAGGCGGCCTCTTCGTCCTGGGCCTCTTCCCACAATGGCAGCCATTCACCGCCGACCACGACTTCGCTTTCGGCGCCGTCTTCCTCGTCCGGATCGGCAATCACCTGGCGGAAGTGCCATTCCACCCGGCCGCGCCAGTACATCAACTGCTCGTGGAACGCCGACCAATCGGCAAAGCCCAGCATAAAGGCAATACGCGCCTGGTCCTGCGGGCTGTCAGGCAGCATTTGCGTCTGGCGGTCGGCAATCGCCTGGATCGCATGCTCGGTGTAACGCAGGAACTCATAGCCTTCGCGCAACTCGCCCACGACGGCCGACGGCAGGTAACCCTGACCGTCCAGGGTGCTCAGCACCTTTAATAAAGGACGCTGCTGCAAACTGAGGTCGCGCCCGCCATGGATCAACTGAAACGCCTGGGCAATGAACTCGACCTCACGAATACCGCCAGAACCCAGCTTGATGTTCTCGGCCATGCCCTTGCGCCGCACTTCCTGCTGGATCAGCTGTTTCATGGTGCGCAGCGCTTCAATCGCCGAAAAATCCAGATAACGCCGGTAGACAAAGGGCCGCAGCAGGTCCAACAACTGGGCGCCGGCCACTTGATCGCCAGCCACCACCCGCGCCTTGATCATCGCGTAGCGCTCCCAGTCCCGACCCTGGTCCTGGTAGTACTGCTCGAGCGCGTTGAAACTCAAAACCAGGGCGCCGGCCGAACCATAAGGGCGCAGGCGCATGTCGACCCGGAACACAAAGCCGTCGACGGTCATCGGATCCAGGGCCTTGATCAGGCGCTGGCCGAGGCGAATGAAGAATTCCTGGTTATCCAGCGAACGCTTGACCCCCACCGTTTCGCCCCCCTCGGGGTAGGCAAAGATCAGGTCAATGTCCGAAGACAGGTTCAGCTCCACCGCCCCCAGTTTGCCCATGCCGAGGACCACCATCTGTTGCGGCTCGCCGCTGCGGCGACCGGTAGGAACGCCGAACTGCTGGCAATGGCGCTGGTACAGCCATTGATAGGCCTGGTCGATACTGGCGTCAGCCATGTCGGACAGGTCGCGACAGGTTTGCACCAGGTCCGCCTGGCGCGTCAGGTCGCGCCAGATGATCCGCACTTGATGCCGGGTCCGCTGGCGACGCAGCACCCGACCCAACTCGTCTTCGTTTTCGGCCTGCTGCACCGCGTCCGCAATCTGCGCACACAACTCCCCCGGCGCAAAACCGCGATCCAGCTCGCCGGACTGCACCAGTTGCAGCAACATCAAAGGGTCACGCAGACTCTGTTCAATCACAAAATCGCTGGCCGCGCTGACCCGGGCAAAGTCATCCCAGCGTTGCTCGGTCCAGGCTCCGAGCCCGTGTTCGTCATCCAAGGCTGCCACTGCATCACGAAACGACTGCTGCGCACGATTGACTAAAGGCAGGAGAATCGCGGGGACTTGGGCAAGCACGGGCAGGCTCATGGGCTATCCTTGATCGGCGTGGAAAGTGAAGGGTTGTAGCGAATTCCGCGAATACGCGTCGTGACGGACTGTCGAACAAAGGTTAGAAATAGCTGAAAATTCCATATAATTGGCAGTCAGCATCAAATTCTCACCCAGAAATGTCAGCCATTGACCAACAGTAACGATTTTTCTCACAACGAAGCAGGAGGCCACAAGCCAATCTTCTGTAGTTTTACTACTCGTATATACATTCGAAAGGCTGAAATGGCCGACGATTTGTAGTAAAACTACACGCCGCCGGATCAACCCTCCGGCAATCCAAGAATTTATAATCGTCTGCCCACAAGGCCAGTCGCAAACTCAGGCAACCGATTCTGGAAGCCTTTCCGCCCTGGAGCAAGCCATGCAAGACCTCGATCCCGTCGAAACCCAGGAATGGCTGGACGCCCTGGAATCGGTTCTCGACAAAGAAGGCGAAGACCGTGCTCACTATCTGATGACCCGTATGGGCGAACTCGCGACCCGCAGCGGCTCGCAATTGCCCTACGCCATCACCACGCCCTATCGCAACACGATTCCCGTTACCCACGAAGCACGCATGCCTGGCGACCTGTTCATGGAACGCCGCATTCGCTCGTTGGTACGTTGGAACGCGATGGCGATGGTCATGCGCACCAACCTGAAGGATTCAGACCTGGGCGGTCACATCTCCAGCTTCGCCTCCAGCGCGACGCTGTATGACATCGGTTTCAACTACTTCTTCCAGGCCCCGACCGACGAACACGGCGGCGACCTGATCTACTTCCAGGGCCACACTTCCCCAGGCGTTTACGCCCGTGCGTTCATGG
>Ga0302175_10000099_pt1 | contig 35257 bp, 39 predicted proteins | sample I_Fen_N3_3_FD_198791 | JGI IMG/M metagenome (GOLD analysis project Ga0302175, IMG submission 198791) | Peat permafrost microbial communities from Stordalen Mire near Abisko, Sweden - I_Fen_N3_3 | ecosystem: Environmental > Terrestrial > Soil > Wetlands > Permafrost | place: Sweden: Abisko... | reverse complement strand
AAGGCGCCGCTTGAGCTTGAGGTCGAACTCACCAAAGGACTATAACAATGGCTCTCAGTAAAGAAGTGCCGGAGTTTGACATCGACGATGAGGTGCTCCTTACGGAGACCGGCATCGCTATGGATTCGATGTCGAATAATGAAGGGGCTGCACCGCCTTCCATTCGCGCCAAATCCAAGCACTCCGCTACGCTTAAACAACACAAGTACATTGATTACACGCGAGCGCTCGATGCGACGCAGCTGTACCTCAATGAAATCGGTTTCTCCCCGCTGCTTTCCCCGGAAGAAGAAGTCCACTTTGCGCGGTTGTCGCAGAGCGGCGACCCGGCAGGGCGCAAGCGCATGATTGAAAGCAACTTGCGACTGGTGGTGAAAATCGCCCGACGCTATGTCAATCGCGGGCTTTCGCTGCTGGACCTGATCGAAGAGGGCAACCTGGGGTTGATCCGGGCGGTGGAAAAATTCGATCCGGAGCGTGGCTTTCGCTTCTCGACTTACGCAACGTGGTGGATTCGTCAAACCATCGAACGCGCGATCATGAATCAGACCCGCACCATTCGGTTGCCGATTCATGTGGTCAAAGAGCTCAACGTCTACCTGCGGGCCGCACGCGAGCTGACTCAAAAGCTCGATCATGAACCTTCCCCTGAAGAAATCGCCAACCTGCTGGAAAAACCAGTGGGCGAGGTCAAGCGCATGCTGGGCTTGAACGAGCGGGTTTCTTCGGTTGATGTCTCGCTGGGTCCGGACTCGGATAAAACCTTGCTGGACACCCTGACGGACGACCGACCTACTGACCCTTGTGAGCTGCTGCAGGATGACGACCTGTCCCAGAGCATCGACCAGTGGCTGTCCGAGTTGACCGACAAGCAGCGTGAAGTGGTGATCCGACGCTTCGGCTTGCGCGGTCATGAAAGCAGCACCCTTGAGGATGTAGGGCTCGAAATCGGCCTTACCCGCGAACGAGTGAGACAGATCCAGGTCGAGGGTCTGAAACGCCTGCGTGAAATCCTTGAAAAAAACGGCCTTTCCAGCGAGTCATTGTTCCAATAACAACGCTGGCCGCCCGTAGTAGATAAAAAGCCCCGACCTGTTCGGGGCTTTTTTATTGGTCGTGAAATGCTTTTAGAGAAAGAGATTCAGTGCCAGATGGGAGTACGCGGAAAGAGCGTGTAAGCCAAAGCTTACTCTTTCGTAAGTGTTTGGGTTTTAACGGCTTGGAAATTGCCATTTTATTTGTATGGATTTTTATAACTTACTGATTTATATGTATTTATTTTTTATTCTTGGTCGCGCAAAGGCATTTCCTACAAGGCCGGTAGTGGTTGCCACCAGGCTGAAAGTCTTTAATATCAGCCCTGTGTCGACGGATAGACACAGCCATCAAGGAAGATGGTCAAGGACATCGCAGGAAGCGATTCATCAGGACGATGAAAAGGACTACAGGGAATAGGGAAAAATGTGGGCGGGTCATACCGCCCCTTTTTTTGCCTGTAAAAAAGTAACAGTAGAAAGCTCTTTCCCTGAACAGCAAAAAGGCCCGCAAGGGGCCTTTTCGGGAACGCGGCGGTAATCAGCGTTCGAGGTCTTTGATCTTGCCTTTGACGCCATCCCACTCTTCGGCATCCGGCAACGATTCTTTCTTCTCAGTGATGTTGGGCCAGATCTCGGCCAGCTCAACGTTCAGCTGAATGAATTCCTGCATCTCATCCGGGACTTCGTCTTCGGAGAAAATGGCTACAGCTGGGCATTCAGGCTCGCACAGCGCGCAATCAATGCACTCATCCGGGTGAATCACCAGGAAGTTCGGGCCTTCGTAAAAGCAGTCCACCGGACAGACTTCTACGCAGTCGGTGTACTTGCACTTGATGCAGTTGTCGGTGACGACGAAGGTCATTTCTAATTCTCTCCTCAGGCGGCGGCAGCGGAGCCCCTTCATGACGGGGTCGCCAGGTTTGGGAGCGATAGTCTGCGGACCAGGCTTAAAAGTCCGCAGCATCCCAAACCGCGCGAGATTCTAACAGCTTGCAAGCATCTGCGTTAGATGCGCGTCTTCAATGTATAGAGCAATTCCAACGCTCTGCGTGGCGTCATGTCATCCAGATCGAGCTTGGCCAAGTCTTCAAGCACCGGATGAGGCAAACTGGCGAACATGTCGCTTTGCTGGGGAACCGAAGACTTTTCCGTTGCCGGGCGTGCCACTTCATGAGGCAGGCTGGTGGTTTCCAGGCGACTCAGGTGCTCGCGGGCACGCAGGATCACCTCGCTCGGCACCCCGGCCAGTTGGGCTACCGCCAGGCCGTAGCTCTGGCTGGCTGGCCCTGGCAGCACGTGGTGCAGGAAGACGATGCGTTCGTTGTGCTCGGTGGCATTGAGGTGCACGTTGGCCACCAACGGCTCGTTTTCCGGCAGCACCGTCAGTTCGAAGTAGTGGGTGGCGAACAGTGTGTAGGCGCGCAGGTGGGCGAGACGTTCTGCCGCAGCCCAGGCCAGGGAAAGACCATCAAAGGTACTGGTGCCGCGGCCCACTTCGTCCATCAGCACCAGGCTGCGTTCGGTGGCGTTGTGCAGGATATTCGCGGTTTCGCTCATTTCCACCATGAAGGTCGAACGGCCGCCCGCCAGGTCGTCGCTGGAGCCGATCCGGGTGAAGATCCGGTCCACCAGCGACAGCTCACAACTTGCGGCGGGTACGAAGCTGCCGATATGGGCCAGCAACACGATCAATGCGGTCTGACGCATGTAGGTGGATTTACCGCCCATGTTCGGACCGGTGATCACCAGCATGCGGGTATTGTCGTCCAGGCTCAGGTCATTGGCCACAAACGGCGTACTCAGGACTTGTTCGACCACCGGGTGGCGTCCCTGGCTGATGCGCATGCAGGGTTCGCTGACAAAACGCGGGCAATTCAGGTCGAGGTTCAGCGCACGCTCTGCCAGGTTGCTCAGCACGTCCAGCTCGGCCAGGGCCGCAGCGGTGTCCTGCAACGGCGGCAGGTGGCTGATCATGGTTTCCAGCAGGGCCTCGTAAAGCATTTTCTCGCGGGCCAGGGCCCGGCTCTTGGCGGACAGAGCCTTGTCTTCGAACTCCTTGAGCTCGGGGGTGATAAAGCGTTCGGCGCCCTTGAGGGTCTGGCGCCGAATGTAGTCCGCCGGTGCCTGTTCGGCCTGCTTGCTCGGCAGTTCAATAAAGTAGCCATGAATGCGGTTGTAGCCGACCTTCAGGTTGGCCAGGCCGGTGCGGGCTTTTTCCCGAGCCTCGAGATCGATCAGGAACTGCCCGGCGTTCTCGCTCAAGGATTGCAGTTCGTCGAGCTCAATGTCGTAGCCGGTCTTCAGCACGCCGCCGTCACGGATGACCGCCGGCGGGTTGTCAATGATGGCTTTTTCCAGCAGCGCCGCGAGCTCCGGGTAGGTGCTGGTGGTCTGTGCCAGTTGAGTGAGGTGCGGGCCTTCCAATTCGGCCATCGCCACTTGCAGTTCGGGCAGCGCCGCCAAGGCGTCCCGCAGGCGCGCCAGGTCTCGTGGCCGGGCGTTGCGTAAGCCGATCCGGGCGAGGATCCGCTCGATATCGCCGATCTCTTTCAACTGTGGTTGCAGCTTCTCGAAGCGATAGCCATCCAGCAGGCACGTAATCGAGGTCTGTCGTGCCTGCAAGACCTTGAGGTCACGTAGCGGACGGTTCAACCAGCGAGTCAGCAGGCGGCTGCCCATGGCGGTCTGGCAGCGGTCGACCACCGATTGCAGGGTGTTGTCGCGCCCGCCGGCCAGATTGGTGTCCAGCTCCAGGTTGCGCCGGCTCGCGCCGTCCAGCACCACAGTGTCGTCCAGGCGCTCGTGACGCAGGCTGCGCAGATGGGGCAGGGCGGTCCGCTGGGTTTCCTTGGCATAACTGAGTAGACAACCGGCGGCACCGATGGCCAGGGTCAGGTTCTCGCAGCCAAAGCCCTTGAGGTCCTGGGTGGAAAACTGCTGGCACAGGCTCTTGTGGGCCGAGTCACGCTCGAAGTCCCAAGGCGCGCGACGCCGCACGCCACGGCGCTTTTCTGCCGGCAGGCCTTGTGGCCAGTCGTCCGGGATCATCAGCTCGACCGGGTTGACCCGCTCCAGCTCCGCCAGCAGGTTTTCCCAGCCTTTGATCTCCAGCACGGTGAAGTTGCCGCTGGTGATGTCCAGGACCGCCAGGCCAAACAGGCGCTCGTCACCCAGCACCGCAGCGATCAGGTTGTCGCGGCGTTCGTCGAGCAACGCCTCGTCACTGACCGTGCCCGGCGTGATGATGCGCACCACCTGGCGGTCCACCGGGCCTTTGCTGGTGGCCGGGTCGCCCACTTGTTCACAGATCACCACCGACTCGCCGAGCTTGACCAGCTTCGCCAGATAACCTTCCGCCGCATGGTAGGGAATACCGCACATCGGAATCGCCTGACCCGCCGACTGCCCGCGGGCTGTCAGGGTGATGTCGAGCAGCTTGGCGGCTTTCTTTGCGTCTTCGTAGAAGATTTCGTAGAAATCGCCCATGCGATAGAACATCAACTGATCAGGGTGCAGGTTCTTGAGGCGCCAGTACTGCTGCATCATCGGGGTGTGGGAGGACAGGTCTGAGAGTGCTTTATTCATCGGGTAGGTAGGCAAATTCGTTGAAAGTGGTGGGGCAAGGGAGGGGCATCGGCCCGGCTTTTCCGCGATGGGCGCAAGGTTACCATGGGCGGTCGACCCTTCGCAGGCGGGAGGCTGTAGGTTGTTTCTGAAATGGATGCATAAAATATGCAAATCAGCATTTGTCATCCGCGAAAAGAACGAGCAATATGCGCGTTATGCAAAAACGCAATGTTTCTACCGTCTTAAGAGAGCTGCTCGATCGCAACGGAATCTCCCCCACGGAGCTTCACCGTCGAACCGGCGTGCCTCAATCCACACTCTCGCGGATCCTCAGCGGCAAGATCGTTGATCCGTCGGACAAACACATCTCACGCATCGCCGAGTACTTCCAGATCAGTACCGACCAGCTGCGCGGGCGCGCTGAGATTTCTCCAGGCCGTGCGGCGGTTGGCGATGAAATACATTCCGAACTCAAGGACATAAGTCTGTGGGACGACGATACGCCTGTCGATGATGACGAGGTCTCGGTCCCCTTTCTGCGAGAGGTTGAATTGGCTGCAGGATCAGGAAGATTCGTCATCGAGGAAAGCGAGCGTGCCAGCCTGCGTTTCGGCAAGCGCAGCCTGCGTCATAACGGTGTGCAGTTTGACCAGGCCAAGTGCGTCACGGTGCGCGGCAACAGTATGCTGCCGGTGCTGCGCGACGGCGCCACCGTGGGCGTCAATGCTGGCAAGTGCGGTATTGGCGACATCGTCGATGGCGACCTCTACGCCATTAACCATAACGGCCAGCTGCGGGTGAAGCAGCTGTATCGCCTGCCTACCGGTATTCGCCTGCGCAGTTTCAACCGCGACGAGCATCCGGATGAGGACTACAGCTTCCAGGAGATCCAGGAAGAGCAGATCACCATCCTCGGCCACGTCTTCTGGTGGGGCATGTACGCCCGTTAACCGAACCACCGTCAGATAAAACCCGCCATCGAGCGGGTTTTTTTTCGCCTGCAGAAAAGCCGTGAGCCTTGTGGGGCAAGGTTTTCATGCGTTAGCGCATTCATTTCGCATAAATAAATGCATTTATGCATTGACTGTGTATGCATGAATGCATATTCTTTGTCCCAAGCCGCTCAACAACGGCGAGTGACACCGCTCTTTAGTGGCAAAGCAAAGGCAGCGATGAACCGGCCTCAACGGTTCAGAGGGTTGGCAACTGACCCGGGTGTGCAGCGTAAAGCACCAGAAGCAGTTATCCGGCGGACAGGGTCGCGGTCGGAGGAACAATTTAAATGGATCCGTACCGCGCCAGTAGCGCCGAAAGATCAGAAGGACCGCATTACTGAAAAGCCTGGGCGACCGGGCTTTTTGGAATGCCTGCCTACCTGTATGCACCTTGGTGATACAGGCTCACTGCAGCACCCGCACTTTTTCCCCGGCCAACGAATTGGCTTTTCCCGCACTGGAGGCAAGACATGACAAACGAGCAACAGGCGTTGCTGGACATGCCGATCTGGCTGGTCATCGTCCTCGCTCTGGTGGGCGGCGTGTCCGGCGAGATGTGGCGCGCCGACAAGGAGGGCGCTCGTGGCTGGCTGCTGGTGCGACGACTGGCCTTGCGCTCCGGTGCCTGCGTGGTCTGCGGCGTCTCGGCGATCATGCTGTTGTACGGCGTCGGTGTGTCGATCTGGACCGCCTGCGCACTCGGCTGCCTGACCGCCATGGCCGGCGCCGACGTGGCCATCGGCCTTTATGAGCGTTGGGCGGCCAAGCGCATTGGGGTGTGCGAGGTGCCACCGCGGGACTCGCACTCTGATCAGCCTTGATTCCCTGATCGGCACTGGCCCTCAACCAGGTCTACCGGCCATGGACCCGCAGACGTGGCCGCGTCGGCCTTATTTTGGAACAAAACAATGAACGAACTGACCCAGCTACAAGACGCCATCATGTCCACGATCAAGCTGGCGATGCCGCATCTGCATAGGGTTGAGGCATTGCCCAAGGTGCTTGAGAACGTCACTGAACCGGCGCTCTACTTTGCAATTACAGGCCTGGATCAGGGCGCGGACCCAGGCGACGGCCGCAGCTGCGTGCAGGCCACCCTCGAGGCCCGCCTGCGAGTGGATGCCAATATTACCCAGGCACCGTTGCAGGCGGCCATTCTGGCGGCTCAGTTAATCGAGCTTCTACGTTGCCAGCAGTGGGACCTGGACTTTGTCGAGGGCGCAACGGCGGTGTCGGCCAAGCCTGCGGATACGGTCTCGGAACCGGCTTACAGAACCGAGTGGGTCGTGCAGTGGCAACAACTGATCTACCTTGGCCAGACGCAATGGCCATGGCCGAATCAACCATCAAGCACGCTGGTGCTGGGCTTCAGCCCCGATACCGGCCCAGGTCACGAAGGTGACTATCAGTCACCGGAGCAACTGGCGTGAGTTACGTGTCTGCAACCCACGACCGCATGATTGCCGGGCTGATTCTCCCTTGCCGGGTGGCCGGCGTGGACCTGGCTGCCGGCCTGGTACGGGTTTGCGATGGTGCCGGCTGGACCAGCGCCTGGGTCCGATGGCACAGCCAGGCCGCCGGCAAGGCCCGCCACTGGCGAGCGCCGAGCCTGGGCGAGCAGGGCGTGCTGATCAGCCCCAGTGGCGAACCGGCGCAGGGCACGTTTGTGCCCGGTCTGTACGGTGATGCCGGGGCCCAGCCGGACAACCGCGAGCATGTCGAGGTCTGGCGTTTCGATGATGGCGGCTCGCTGGTCTATGACTGGCAGGCCAAGCGCTACAGCATCAGCCTGCCCAGCGGCACGGTGGCGATTCAGGTCGGCGCCAGCTCGGCGCTGGTGACCGACAGCGCCATCACCGGCAAGGCCGACAGCATCACCCTGACGGGGGCAATCACCCTCAATGGCGATGTGCAAATCAACGGCGCCAGCCTGAAGCACAACGGCGTGAATGTCGGCTCGACCCATGTCCACTTGGGGGTGTTGCCCGGCCCGGGAGCAACCGCGCCGCCGCAGTGACACCTGGCCACACCCCCATTAAGCAGATCAACCCGACCAATCCGCCGCGTGCGGATTTTTTGTACCCGGAGAACAGCATGGCAATTCCAAAAAAGAAGCTCGACCGCTCGGCCGGTACTGGCGCTGCGGTGTTTCGCGACACCCTCTACACCTCCCGCACGCTGATCCTGGCCGATGGCCGCGAGTTGTCGGTGACCCAGGGCGCGGTATCGGTACCGGTTGGCGACACGCTCGCCCGGGACTACCTGGAGCAGCATCCGCATTTTCAGCCGCAGGAGTAACACGATGATCGGAATGGATCGCCGTACCGGCTTGCCGCTGTCCGGCATCGAGCATTTGCGGCAGTCCATCGAGGACATCCTGACTACGCCGCTGGGCAGCCGGCGGATGCGACCTCAATACGGCAGCAACCTGCGCCGTTATGTCGACCTGCCGGTAACCGGCGGCTGGAAAAGCGCGGTGCAGGCCGAGGTGGCACGGGCGCTGTTACGTTGGGAGCCACGGCTGAAGCTGGAGCGGGTGCGAGTGGTAGCGGTGGTGGAGGGCCAGGTCAGTTTTCAACTGACGGGCCAGTACCTGGGCAACAACGCGGTTTTGGAGGTGACGGCATGAGCATGCTGGATTTGTCGGCGCTGCCGGCGCCCCAGGTGCTGGAAGCCCTGGATTTTGAAGCGCTGTATCAGGACAAGCTGGCGACCTTTCGCCGCTACATGGGCGACAACTGGACAGCCAACCTGGAAAGCGACCCCGTCACCAAACACCTGGAGCTCTCGGCCTACGGCGACATGCTGTTGCGAGCCCGGGTCAACGATGCGGCCAAGGCGCTGCTGCTGGCCCATGCCAAGGGCACGGATCTGGATCAACTGGCCGCCAACGTCAATCTGCAACGCCTGGTGATCCAGGCCGGCGACCCGCAAGCGGTGCCGCCGGTGGAGGAGATCAAGGAAGCCGATGACGCACTGCGCGAACGTGCCCAGCTGGCCTACGAAGGGCTGACCACCGCCGGGCCGCGTAACAGCTACATCCTGCATGCCCGTAATGCCTCGGCCCTGGTGGCCGATGCCGAGGCTGAAAGCCCGTCACCGGCCTGTGTCACGATCACGGTGCTGGGGCTGGAGGGCGATGGCGTCGCAGCGCCTGAACTGCTGGCGACGGTTGCCGCGGCGCTCAATGATGAGGACGTGCGACCGCTGGGGGATCGGGTCACGGTGAACAGTGCCCAGATCCTGCCGTATCGCATCGACGCGGTGCTGCACATGAAAGGTCCCGGGCCTGAAAGTGATGCGGCCCTGGCCGAGGCGGAACGCAGGCTGGCCGCCTGGGTCAATCCACGCCGGCGCCTGGGCATCGAGGTGGCGCGCTCTGCCATTGATGCCCAGTTGCATGTGGCCGGCGTGGCCCGGGTCGACCTGCGCGGTTGGCAGGACATTGCCCCGAGCAAGGCCCAGGCCGCGTACTGCACCGGCTACAGCGTCACCTTGGGGAGCTGATATGACCAGTCTGCTGCCAAGCAATAGCACCTTGTTGGAACGCGCCCTCGAGGTGACCAACACCGGCGACACCGCCACCATGTTGCGCACCCTGTACAACCCGTCGACCTGTCCGGAGCACCTGCTGCCCCAGCTGGCCTGGGCCTGGTCGGTGGATCGCTGGGACCCGCGCTGGAGCGAAGCGGTCAAGCGCAACGCGATTCGCGCCGCGTTCTTTATCCATGCCCGCAAAGGCACCATCGGTGCGCTGCGGCGAGTGGTTGAGCCGCTGGGCTATCTGATCGAAGTGGTCGAATGGTGGCAGACGCTCCCCCAGGGCGAGCCCGCCACCTTTGCCCTGAAGGTCGGGGTTCTGGATACCGGTATCACCGAAGAGATGTACCAGGAGCTGACCCGGCTGATCGATGACGCCAGGCCGGTGAGCCGGCATATGACCGGGTTGGCCATCAGCCTGGAAGCCTCCGGCGTGATCGGCTACGGCGCCTATGTGGATCAGGGCGAAGTGCTCGACGTTTACCCCCCGGCACCCCGTGATATTGAAGTGACCGGTCGATACGGCCAGGTCATGTGCATTGATGAAACAGATACCCTGGATGTGTACTCATGATCGATTCCAACAGTCAGTTCTTCGCCATCCTCACGGCGGTGGGCGAGGCGAAACAGGCCAACGCCACAGCGCTGGGCATTCCTTGGACCTTCAAAGAAATGGGGGTGGGGGATGGGAATAATACGGACCCTATTCCGAACCGCGCTCAAACCAAGCTGATCAACCAGTGGCACCGGGCGCAGGTCAACCAGGTGCGGACCGACCAAGCCAATCCGAACATCATCATCACCGAGCAAGTCATTCCCCCCGATGTGGGCGGGAAGTGGATTCGCGAAATTGGGCTTTATGACGCGGATGGCGATTTGGTCGCGGTGGCCAACTGCGCGCCAAGCTACAAACCGCTATTGGCCCAGGGCACCGGCAAGACCCAAGTCATCCGCATGAACTTCATCGTGGCCAACACCGCGCAGATCGTGCTCAAGATCGACCCAGCCGTGGTCCTGGCGACCCGCGAGTACGTCGACAATGCAGTGATCGAAGCCCTGGCCAAGATGGATTTCAAACACTCCGCACTGGTGGCCACCACGGCCAACATCGCGTTGAGCGGGATCTTGACCATCGACGATGTACTGCTGCCGGCCGATGCCCGGGTGCTGGTGAAGAACCAGACCCAGGCCAAGGACAACGGCCTGTACGTGGTGTCGGCGACCGGCGTCTGGAAGCGGGCGCAGGATGCCGACAGCAGTCCGGAAGTGACCCCGGGCCTGTTTGTCAGCATCGAGAAGGGCACGGCCAATGGCGACAGCGTCTGGCAGTTGGTTACGGATGGGCCAATCACGCTGGGCACCACGCCGCTGGCTTTTGAAATGGCGGTGGGCCGGACCGGTGTCAGCGCGGGCTCATATGCCAATGTCACGGTCGACAAGTACGGCCGGGTGATCGCCGGTACCAACCCGGCCACCCTGGCCGGTCATGGCATCACCGACACCTATACCAAGCCTGAGATCGAATCCATCGTCGCGCAGGCGTCGTCGCTGCCTGTGGGCTCGATGGTGGCGTTTCCCAAGGGGGCGGTTCCGCCGGGTTTCCTAGAAGTTGATGGCAGCGTGAAGAGCGCTGCGACCTACCCGGATCTGGCGGCGTACCTCGGGACTACGTTTAACAAGGGCGATGAAGGGGCGGGCAACTTTCGCTTGCCGGATTCGCGGGGCGAGTTTTTGCGTGGCTGGGATCATGGGCGTGGTGCTGATGCTGGGCGAGCCTTGGGCAGTTATCAACTCGACCAGTTTCAGGGCCATCGGCACGGCCCGCTTGGTACAAGCACTGCGTACGTGACATACGGAGCAGGGGCTGGGGGCGCTGCGAACTCTGCCGGGATGGTAGATCGTGCTACGACGGGCGAGCCGGTAACGGATGGGGTCAATGGTTCACCTCGCGCTGGCAGTGAAACCCGACCACGCAACTTGGCGGTAATGTGGTGTATCAAGGCCTGGAACGCACCAGTCAATCAGGGAGATATTGATGTTGCAACGCTGGCTGCCCAAGCGACTGAGAGCAATCAAGGAACTGCAAAAGTTGGCACGCAGGCTCAGGTCAATGCAGGCACTGATGACACTGTCTTTGTGACGCCCAAAAAACTCAGTGCGGCCGGGCTCCAACTCAGCGCGATTCGGACAGAAAACCTCAGCGGCGCGAACGTGGCTTTAAGTGCGGCGGACGCCGGTTCCCTGGTGGTGTTCGGCGGCAGCGGCGGGGGCTCGCTTACGCTGCCGAAGGCAAGTACCGTCCGGCCTGGTGCGTCTATCACTATTCACGCCGCAAGTGCTATTGCGGGCACTAATACTTTGAAGGTTGTAAGTGGCGACACCTTGTCAGGAATGCTGCAATGGATAGCGCCCGCCGGGGTGATGCGCAGCGGTGATTCTGTCGTTTGTACATCAGATGGGACTTCTAATTGGGTTATCTCGGTCGATTGTTCCTATAACTTTGTTGCGCAGGCGGTCGGGCAGCTATTCATGAGTGGGCAGTCGCTTGTTCAGGCGGCGGGATATGAAAAAATGCCGGGCGGAATGATTCACCAGTGGGGAGCTTTTACCTATACCGCAGCTGGCGCTCAATCGATTGCCATCCCATTACCAATTCAATTTCCAACCGGGATACTAACGGGCACTGTTAGTGCGCCTTCCAGGCTGAACAACACCTCGATTGGCGTCGATATTCCCGTTTCAACAAAATCCACTCTTTCCTTCGCGTCCCTGACATCTAGTGGTTCGGGAGCATCGACGGTTTTCTACTCGGCGTGGGGATTTTAAATTGACTATGTTTTTCAGTAACTCAGAGCGGACGTTCTTCGATGATGAGGTGAACCCAGCGCTGCCCGCAGACGCGAAGGTCATTAGCACCCTTGATCATGCCGTTATTTTTGCTGGCGTAGCAGCTGGCAAAGGGATTGACTTCAGCGGAGCTAGGCCAGCGCTGATCGATCTGCCCTCGCCAACGGTCGAGCAGTTTCGGGAGATGGCACTGTCTGAGCGAGACCGAGGATTGAGTGTTGCAGCCCTGCGTATTGCACCACTGCAGGATGCCGTTGATTTGGACGATGCAAGCGAGGCTGACCTGGCTGAGCTTAAAAAGTGGAAGCAATACCGTGTTGCATTGAATCGGGTTGAGCTGCAAACAGAATTTCCCACAAACATTGATTGGCCCGTATTGCCAAGTTAAACGCCCCGCCGGGGCGTTTTCTTTCCCGCTTCCCCTTAACCCAACATCCCTTACAGCCCCCTTTACCCGGGGCTTTTTCATGTCTGGAGTTTATCCATGAGTGGTTTTTTCCACGGCGTTACCGTTACTAACGTCGACACCGGCGCGCGCACTATTTCGCTGCCGACGTCCTCGATCATCGGCCTGGTGGACACCTTCACCGAAGCCCCGGCCTTCACGGCCAAGGCCAACGACCTGCTGCTGATCACCAACGAGCGCGAGGCCATCGCGGCCTGGGGCCCGGATGCGGCGATCACCAAGGCCTGCCAGGCCATCTATCAGCGGGCCAAGGCGGTGATCGTGGCCTGCGGCGTGGCCAAGGTGGCGGACGCGGCCGAGCAGACCTCGGCGATCATCGGCGGGGTGCTGGCCGACGGCAAGCGTACCGGCCTACAAGCGCTGCTGGACGGCAAGAGCCGTTTCAATGCCCAGCCGCGTTTGCTGGTCACCCCCAAACACAGTTCGACTCTGGCGGTCGGCACCGCTTTGGTGGCCCTGGCCGATAAGCTGCGTGGCCTGGCGATCATCGACGGCCCGAACAGCACCGACGAAGCGGCCATGGCGTACGCCAAAAACTTCGGCGCCAAGCGCGCCTATATGGTCGATCCGGGCATTCGTTACTGGGACAACGGCGCCAGCGCCACAGTCGACGCACCGGCCTCGGCCTGGGTCGCCGGCCTGTTTGCCTGGACCGACAACGAGTACGGCTTCTGGGCTTCGCCATCGAACAAGGAGTTTGTCGGCATCACCGGCACCTCGCGTTCCATCGAGTTCCTGGACGGCGATGAAACCTGCCGCGCCAATCTGCTGAACAACGCCAACATCACCACGGTCATCCGCGACGACGGCTTCCGTCTGTGGGGTAACCGCACGCTGTCGAGCGAACCGAAGTGGGCGTTTGTCACCCGGGTGCGGACCATGGACATCGTCATGGACGCCATCCTTTTCGGCCACAAGTGGGCGGTTGACCGCTCGATCACGGCGACCTACGTCAAGGATGTCACCGAAGGCTTGCAGGCGTTTATGCGTGATCTGAAAAACCAGGGCGCGATCATCAATTTCGAGGTCTATGCCGACACCGAGCTCAACACGGCCAGCCAGCTGGAGCAGGGCAAGGTGTACTGGAACATCCGCTTTACCGACGTACCGCCCGCCGAAAACCCCAACTTCCGAGTCGAGGTCACCAACCAGTGGTTGACCGAAGTCCTCGACCAAGCCGCTTAAGGAGCTGCAGCAATGGCAATGATTCCCGAAACCCTGGCGAACATGAACCTGTTCGTCGATGGCATCAGCTTTCAAGGCGACGTGCCGAGCCTGACTCTGCCCAAGTTGACCCTCAAGACCGAGGAGCATCGTGTCGGCGGCATGGACGTGCCGGTGGAACTGGACATGGGCATGGAAAAACAAGAGGCCGGCTTTACCACCACCGGCGTGCGCCGTGAGTCGCTGAAGATGTTCGGCCTGGCCGATGGCACCGGTTTCAACGGTGTGTTCCGCGGCGCCTTCAAGGGCCTCAAGGGCAAGGTCACCCCGGTGATCGTGACCCTGCGCGGCTTGCTCAAGGAGGTCGACATGGGCGACTGGAAGTCCGGCGACAAGGCCGAGATCAAGCACAACGTGGCGCTGACCTACTACAAGCTCGAAGTCGACGGTCGCCTGATCTACGAAATCGATGCCCTGGGCATGAAGCGCGTAATCAACGGCGTCGACCAACTGGCCGCGCAACGTTCGGCCCTGGGCCTGTAAGGAAACCAACCCCATGTCTCAAGCAATCAACACCCCCCCGGCCTGGATGACCCTGAGTGCCGAAAACGTCGTGATCAGCCTCAGCAAACCGGTGCAGATGAACGGCGTGGTCTGCGACAAGGTCACCTTGCGCGCGCCCACCGTGCGCGATGTGCGTGCGGCCAATGCCGGGGCTGCGGGCGATGATGAACAGCGTGAGCTGATGCTGTTTGCCAGCCTGGCTGAAATCAGCGCCAAGGACCTGGAGGGCATGGCGCTCAAGGACTATCAGCGCCTGCAGGCCGGCTATTTTCGCCTGGTGCAAGACGACGAGCTTTGATCCGAAGGTGATGAAAGTGGCAGCGAAGCGGCTCGCCAGCGAGCTGCATTTCGCCGCCGAGGAAATCATGACCATGAGGTTTTCCGACATGGTCTGGTGGCTCACGGATTGAGCCCATCACCCAGGGAGCAGGAGTAGCAGATGGCGAGCAAACTGGAATCAGGGCTGGTGGTGATAGGTACGGCCCTCAGTTCAACGTGGGACGCCGCCTTCAAGACGGTGGAAGGCCGGATCAAGCAACTGGAGGCACAGGGCAGCAAGGCCGGGGTGCTGGAAAAGACCATCGGCCAGACCCTGCGTCTGCAGGATGAATGGAAAAAGGCCCATGACACCGGCTCCGCTTCTGCCGCCGGGCTGTTGCGCCGGTTGGAAGAGAGCCGTGATGGCCTGCGCCAGCAGGGTGTTCAGGTCCATAAACTGCGCCAGGAGTATCAGGCGCTGGGTAACGTGGCTCGGGGCTCGGCTTTGCAGGCCCGAGGGCTGCAGCAGATTGGCCAGGGCAAGGCCGACTTCAAGGCGGCTTATGGCTTGGCCAAGGACGGGATCGGCAAGTTGGCCATTCCGGTCAAGGTCAGTGCCGATTATCAGGCACTGATCCGCGACATTGCGATCAAGGCCGGTGTGGCCAATCAGCCTCAGGAAGCACAGCTGAGCCGCACCGTCATTCAGACCTCACGGGACACGGGAATGGCCCGCAATGAGGTGGCCGCTCTGGTGGGGCAGATGACTGCCAAGGGCATGTCACTGAGCAAGGCGCAAGGTTACACCGCGCTGGCGGCCCGATTCGCGGTGGGCCAGGGCGCCGGTGTGGAAGACACGGCGAACCTGATGCGGGCCCTGGAGCTGAAAGCTGGGATCAGCGACCCCAAGGTCATGGAGCAGGCCCTGGAGGCCATCGCCCTGCAGGGGCAGGCGGGCAATTTCGAGGCCGCCGACATGGCACGCTTGCTCCCGGCATTGCTCGAGAGCGCGCGTGGGCAGGGGCTCACCGGTATGGATGCGGTGAGCCAACTGGGCTCGATGCTGCAAGTGCAGATGAACACCGCCGCAAGTCCCGATGAGGCCGCCGGACAGCTGCAGAACTGGATAGGGAAAATCGGCTCCAGTGATGCAGTCAAGGCTTACAAAGATGCCGGCATTGACTACCAGGCTTCGCTGAACACCGGTATCCAGAAGGGCATGTCGAGCCTGGAGGCGAGCTTTGCCCTGGCCATGCAGTACGTCAGGGCCATCGACCCGGCCAAGGCCGCGAAGATGGCCGAGGCCCAGGCGCAGATCAGCAAGGAGACGGACCCGGCGAAGGCCAAGGCTATGCTCGAGGCGCTGGAAGAATCCCTGCGTACCGGTGACCTGTTCACCGATATGCAGATCAAGGCGGCCTTGCTGGCTCACACCCAGGGCCGGCAACAGTACGAGCAAGTGAAGAAGGACTCGTTGAGTGCTTCGGGGGTTCTCGACAAGAACCTCGCCGAGCGTCGGCAAGCTTCCAAGCAGCTATGGGCTGAAACAGGGCATGCCGTTGACGATGGCATGCGAGCCGTGGGAGAGGCTCTGCGACCGGCCACGGATCTGGCGGCCAAGGGCCTTACCCTGGTAGTCGGCAAGCTGACTCAATTGGCGGAGGCGGCTCCGTCATTGGTATTGGGAGTGACCGCCCTGGGCGCCGCGTATGTCGCGGTGAAAAAACTGATGGCCGTCTACAGCATGGGCAAGGGCCTGCTGAATGTCCTGCGGGGTGGGTTGAAGAACGATCCCAAGGTGGCAAAGCGAGTGCTTGGCCGCAAAGCGGGAGGCATCGACTGTCGTGAGCCCGTGCTTGATTGCTGTCTGGACAAAAAAAGTCGCAAGGGCCGTGGTGGACGTAATGCGCCTAGGCGCGGGCCACGTTCGAAGAACAGAGGTGGCAAAGGGTTCAAGAGCCCTTTGACCCCCAGTGGTTTAGAAAAACTGCCCAGAGGTGCGACTGGGTTTGGCGCCGCCGGCGCCAAGATGAAAGGCGCTGGCTCTCTGGCCAAAGGGTTCGCACCTTTGCTCAAGGGCGGCGCGATCCTTTCGGTGCTCGGTGCCGGTTTCCAGGTTGCGGACACCTATCTGAATGCCGAGACCCAGGATGAAAAAGCCGAAGGCTATGGTGAGGCTGCGGGCAATCTTGCTGGTGCCGCTGCTGGTGCAGCAGCAGGGGCTGCCATTGGTTCCTTGGTGCCGGTTATCGGCACTGTTATTGGCGGGCTGGTGGGTGGTGCACTGGGCGCCTGGGGTGGTTCGGCCGCCGGTGGAGCCTTGGGTAAAAAGCTGTTCGGCTCCGACGAGTCGCTCAAGCAGATGCCCGCAGCCGGCCCACTGATGATGCGCAACGCCGGGCAGAACATCCCGCCGGTCATGGGCGACATCGCCAAATCCTTCCAGAAAGGCCAGACACCCCTGCTGATGGGGCAGGCGGCGCGCTCGATGGTCAGTCCATCGTCGTCAACCGCGGCGCTGGCCACGATCAATCCGCCGGAGTCGTTCAAGCCCCAGATACCCCCGGTCATCGAGCAGCAGTTCAGCTTCGCGCCTTACCTGTCGATCTCGGTCCAGGGCGATGTGCGCGACCCTGCGCAACTGGCCCGGGAACTGGAACCGCACCTGCGCTGGCAGTTCGACGAGTTCAGCCGCCAGGCTGCCGCTCGCCAGCTGTTCGACGCCGTACATGTTTAAGGAGATCCCATGGCATACATGGAACAGCTGCAGTCGGGGCTTGGCTCCCTGGTGGCGGCAGCGGAGGCGGGGCGGCGCAGTGCGGATGAGATGCTGGGGCCCATGAACGGTGCCATCAGCGATATCACCGGCGCCGCCCTGGAGCTGGAGAACCTGCCCTTTGTCGGGCCGGCCCTGGGCGCCAAGTTGCAGCGCACGATGCGCGGTATCAGTGCCGCGCAGTCGGTCGTCGGTGAAGTGGCGGCCAAATACAGCCAGGCGGTGACGGTGGCGGGGCAGGTGCAGCAGCGTCTTGGCGCCTTGCAGGAACAGGTGGCCAAGGCCGGCGCGGCGATCAACCGCATCGGCGGGCAGATCAGCCCCGCCCTGGGCAACATCTTCCCGACCGCCGCGTTCGCCGAGGACGCCACACCGGCGGCCGAGGCGGTGAAACCCTTCCCGCACCTGCTGATCCTGCAACCCCTAGGGGCCGGTGCCCAGCCTTACTACTTCAATGTCGACACCGCGGCCTTTGAGGAACTGCGCCGACAGACCGGGTTCCGCTGGGCCGGCCAGGAGCGCCTGAGCCGCAGTGTCGCCCAACAGGCGGTGGGCCAGGGCGAAGAGCGCATCACCCTCAAGGGCGCGATTTTTCCGGGGTTCAAGGGGGGGCTGGGGCAGTTGCAGACCCTACGCAGTATCGGGCGACGCTTGCAGCCGCTGGGCCTGACCACGGGTTACGGTGAAGTGCTGGGCACCTGGTGCCTGACCAATATCGAGGAAGACCAAAGCCACCTGCTGGCCGGTGGCATCCCCCGCAAACAAGGTTTTTCATTGGAGTTCGTAAGCTATGGCGACGACCTGCAGAACGTCTGACGGTGACCTGCTCGATACCCTGTGTCAGCAGTACTACGGCCACCTCAACGGCTGTGTCGAGGCGGTGCTGGATGCCAACCAGGGGCTGGCCGACGAGTCCCAGCCGTTTCGTGCCGGGATCTTGATCCGGCTGCCGCAACTGCCGGTCCTGGCTGAGGCCATGGTCCAGCTATGGGACTGATCCCCAACCCCTTCAACAAACCCCGTCGAGTACGGGGTTTGCACTTTCTGGAGCACGGCTCATGACCCCGACGTTTCGCATTGTTGCCGATGGCCGGGACATCACCGCACAACTCAACGACCGATTGCTGAGCCTGCGCACTACGGACAAGCCCGGCATGGAGTCGGACGAATTCGAGCTGCGCATCGATGACCGCGACGGGGCCGTGGCGTTGCCCGGGCGTGGTGCGAGCATTGAAGTCTTCCTCGGTTACGCAGGCCGGGAACTGACCCGCCTGGGGCGCTACACCGTGGATGAGGTGGTGGTGAACGGACCGCCCGACACCCTCGAGATTCGCGGCAAGGCCAGTGACATGCGCGGCAGCGGCAAGACCACGCGCAGTGGCAGTTGGGAGAACGTCTCGTTGCAACTGATCGTCCGTGACCTGGCGGCGCGCAACGGCTGGATGCCGATCTGCCCGCTAGCCACCAAGGTGCCGCGAATCGATCAGCTCAATGAATCCGATTTCAACTTCATCACCCGCCTGGCCAGGCAATACGACTGCACCGCCAAGGTGGCCGAAGGCAAGCTGCTGGTGCTGCCCCGGCAGGCCGGGCAGAGCGCCAGCGGCAAGGCTCTGGGCGTCGTTACCCTTACCCGTGGTGACGTCAGCCGCTATCAGTTCCGCCTGAGTGATGGCAGTACCCACAAGGCGGTGCAGACTCGGCATCAGGACAAAAAGAGTGGAACGCTCAAAGTCATCGACCTGGGGAATGAACATGCAGCGAAGGGCGTACCGACGGTGAATACCGATCGGCATCTGTATCCGAATAAACAGGCCGCCGAGCAGGCTGCCAAGGCGCGTTTGGCGGCCTTCAACCGCAGCACCGCCAGTCTGCGTCTGGATATGCCCGGGCGCACGGATCTGTTTGCGGAGCGAATCATCACTGCCCAGGGCTTCAAGGTCGGACTCGATGGCGACTACTTGGTGGATTCGGTCGAGCAGCTCTTCACCCAATCTGGCTGGAGTACCACGGTTGAGTGCAATGGCGGCAAGCAAGGCAAAGCCAAGGCTGCGGGCAAGAAAAAGCCAGCAGCCCGGCCACTTAAGGTGGTGCAGCTTTAAGTCATTGCCTTGCATCGCCCTCTGCGGGGTTTAACTCTTTTGGAACTGTCAGCTTCCAGGGGATTTGCCGCAAGTATGCTTTTGATCAAGCCCAACGGAGCGGCAACTAAGGGGCGATAACCTCGACCCCGGCCTGCAAGGATGCGGGCTTCCGATGAGTCGGACTCTTCTTTAAACCCGCTACCCCGCGGGTTTTTTATTGCCCGGTGACCCCATGAAAATCACCCCCATCTCCACCCAGCTCCGCACTCACTGCCCCAACCGCATCGCTGTCGGCATCGACCTACCTTCGCTGGAAGCCGATACCTCGCTGCAGCTCCCCGCGGCGTATATCGCGCCCCTGGCCGATGTGGCGAGTCGCAGTGCGGCGCAAAACGCTAGCCATCAAATCATCCGCGATTGCTTCGAAGTGCTGCTGGTGCTTGACGCCACCGACGCCACAAAAGCGCTGGATCTGATGCACGACCTGCGCGCCGACGTCTGGCGGGCCCTGGTCGGTTTCAAACCCGGCCTCGACTACAACCCCATCGAATACGACGGCGGCGAGCTGGTGTCGCTCAGTGCCACCCGCTTGCTCTATCGCCTGCGCTTTTTCGCCGAGTTCCAGCTTGGTCGCAACCTTGCCAGCCAGCCGGCGGAAACCTGGGGCGAGCGTGAACTCGACGGCTTGCCGTCTTTTACCGGGGTCACGGTGCGGCTCGATGCCATCGATCCGGCCGACCCCAATCTGCAACGTCCGGGCCCCGACGGGCGTCTGGAGCTGACTTTTTCAGGAGACGTAACCCCATGACTAAACGCATCACTGTGCTGCCGGCCGCTGGCCGCGCGGTGCCGGACCCGGAAGCGGGCGATCTGTTGCCTGTCACCGGCCGTGAAGTACCGGACAACGCCTGGTGGCGTCGACGTCTGGCCGATGGCGATATCACCAGCAAAGCCGTGAAAGCGGCGAAATCACAAGGAGCCAAATAATGGCGATCGGTTTCAGCAATATCCCTGCGGACATTCGTGTACCGCTGTTCTACGCCGAGATGGACAATTCGGCCGCCAATAGCGCTTCGTCGTCCATGCGCCGCCTGATCGTGGCCCAGGTCAACGACAACGCCACCAGCACCGAAGTTGGCAGCCTGGTGCTGGTGTCGAGTGTGGCCCTGGCGAAAAGCATCGGCGGTAGCGGCTCGATGCTCGCCGCCATGTACGAAACCTGGCGCAAGACCGATCCGGTCGGCGAGATCTGGTGCCTGCCGCTGCACAGCACCGAGGGCAGCGTGGCCAAGGCTGAGCTGAAGCTCACCGGCGCGGCGACCCAGAGCGGCTTGCTCAATTTGTATGTCGGCGGCGTGCGGGTGCAGGCCTCGATCGTCAACGGCGCCACGGCCACTCAGGCCGCCGCTGCGCTGGCGCTGAAGATCAACGCCGCGGTCGATCTGCCGGTCACGGCGATTGCCGTTGATGGCACCGTCACCCTGAGCGCCAAGTGGACCGGCGACACGGGCAATGACATCAGCCTGCAACTCAATCGCCTGGGCAAGAGCAATGGCGAGGAAACCCCGGTCGGCCTGTCCCTGACCCTGGGCAAGATGGCCGGCGGCACCGGTGTGCCGGATCAGGTCGCGGCATTGGCGGCCTTGGGCGACGAGCCTTTCGAGTTTATCTGCATGCCCTGGACCGACACTTCGACCCTCAACGCCTGGCAAGCCGTCATGGATGACAGCACCGGTCGCTGGTCCTGGGCCAAGCAGTTGTTCGGCCATGTCTACAGCGCCAAGCGCGGCACCGTCGGCACGCTGGTAGCAGCGGGCCAGGCGCGTAATGACCAGCACATGACCATCCAGGCCCTGGAAGCCGGTGTGCCGCAACCGGTGTGGGTGCAAGCCGCCGCCCTGGCTGCGCGGACCTCGGTGTTTATCTCCGCCGACGCCAGCCGCCCGACTCAAAGTGGCAGCCTGCCGGGTGTCGATCCGGCGCCGGCCAGCGAGCGTTTCACCCTGACCGAGCGTCAGTCGCTGCTCAACTACGGCATCGCCACCGCCTACTACGAAGGCGGTTACGTGCGGATCCAGCGTTCGATCACCACCTACCAGAAGAACGCCTACGGCCAGGCCGACAACTCCTACCTGGACAGCGAAACCATGCACCAGTCGGCGTTTATCGTGCGTCGCCTGCAAAGCGTGATCACCAGCAAATACGGGCGACACAAGCTGGCTTCCGATGGCACCCGCTTCGGCGCCGGGCAACCGATCGTGACCCCGAGCACCATCCGCGGCGAGCTGATTGCCCAGTACGCCAAGCTGGAAATGGAAGGCCACGTGGAGAACGCCGAGCTGTTCGCCGAGCACCTGATCGTCGAGCGCGACGTGCAGGACCCGAGCCGGGTCAACGTGCTGTTCCCGCCGGACTACATCAATGGCCTGCGGGTGTTCGCGCTGCTTAACCAGTTCCGCCTGCAGTACGACGCGGCGGCCTGAATCGGGCTTGTTGCATAGCGTTTTTTCAGCCCGCCTCGAGCGGGCTTATTTTTTCGGAGAAATATCATGGGTCAACTGATTGCAGGCACCTGCTACGTCAAAGTGGACGGCGCGCAACTGACCATCAACGGCGGCTGCGAAGCACCGCTGATGGCCGTCAAGCGGGAAACCGTGGTCCCGGGTTTCTACAAGGAAACCGACCTCACCCCGTCGTTCAAAGTCACGGCGCTGCACACCCCGGACTTCCCGCTCAAACAGCTGATTGCCGGTTCCGACATGACCGTCACCTGCGAGTTCGCCAACGGCAAAGTCTACGTGCTGGCCGGTGCCTACCTGGTGGACGAACCGGTGGCCAAGGGCGATGACGCCACCATCGAGCTGAGCTTCGAAGGGCAGAAGGGGACTTGGCAATGAGCAGCCTGGTGAAGCTGCACGTGCCGATCGAAGCTCACGGCGAGCCGCTGCTGGAACTCACCCTGCGCCGGCCAACGGTGCAGGAAGTGCGCACGATCAAGGCGCTGCCGTACAAGATCGACAAGGGCGAGGAAGTCAGCCTGGACATGGACGTCGCGGCCAAATACATCGCGGTCTGCGCCGGCATTCCGCCGTCCTCGGTCAACCAACTGGACCTGGCTGACCTCAATGCCTTGAGCTGGGCGGTGGCGAGTTTTTTCATGAGTGCGGCATCGCAGCCATCGCCGACCTGATCGCTGTCGCCTATGACCTGGCCTGGTTCTGGAAGGTAGACCCTGAACAGATGCTGGCCAGGCCACTGGATGTGCTCCGGGAATCCCTGGAGCACGCGCAACGGATCAATGCGATGCAGCAGGTGCAGTGATGGCGAAACGAAAAAGTAACAAGGCGAACAGCAACTCAGCCAAGCAGAAAACAGAGGCCGCAGCCATCGAGGCAGCGTCTTTACCACAGGCCAAGGTCGAGGTGGTGCCGGCCCCTGCCACTGATAGCGTGAGTAAGGCAATAGCCCCGGAACTCACCGGCATCCGCAAAATAGTGAGCAGGTTCCGGAAAAGTCTGGAAGAAAGTGGGGTTGGAAGTCTGGATCTTTCAGGACTGCTCTCTGGTCAGGGCTTGATTACGCCTTTTGTCGCGGGGGTTCAGTCCGCAATCAAGTCGGAAAATATCAAGGCCGTGACAGCGGCTCGCGCCAAGGGCGTCGCGCGTCCAGAGAGCAAGCTGGGCGAGACGGCCCAGAACTTGAAGCAGTTTGATAAGACAGTCGGCAGCATTACCCTGAATCTGGGTGTAGCCCTGTTGCCGGCGATCAACAGTATTGTCAAAGGCCTGCAGCCGGTGTTGACGTCTATTGGCAAGTTCGTGGCCGATAATCCGGCTTTGGTGGAGGGGCTGGCGGCTGCTGCGGTGGCGTTTACCGTGGCTGCGTTGGCGGCGACGGTCTTTGTCGCGCTGTCGTCGCCCATTGGGCTTGCGATGTTGGCGATCGCTGCTGTGGCGGGCGTAGTAGTCGCTAACTGGAAGCCGGTGTCACGCTTCTTTATCGACATGTGGGGGAAGGTTTCTCCGACTGTCATGTCGATGATTGGGCTCTTCAAAGACCTATTTGCCTTCACGCCCATTGGGCAACTGATCGCTAACTGGGGGCCCGTCAGCGTTTACCTGGCGGACCTTTGGCGAGACCTGATCGATGGTGTCGGGCCGGTGTATCAGGCGCTGAATCTGCTTTTCAACATGAGCGGGTTCGGAGTGTTGATCAGAAACCTGGAGCCGATCAGAGGTTTTCTTCAATCTCTTTCTGCTTCCTTGCGGGAGGCGTTTGCCTGGAGCCCGATTTCCCTGATCACCAGCAACTGGCAGCCGGTAGTGGGCTTGTTTGCGGCTATTTGGGATCTGATTGTGGCCCTGTCGATGACGGCAAAGAGCTCGCTAGAAAACCTGTTTAGTTGGTCGCCTGGAGAGGGGTTGAGACAAGATCTTGATGCTTTGATTCAGTGGGTTTCATCCTTTCGCGACCGCCTGGATAAAGTGCTGGCACCGATTCGAAAGCAACTTTCTGAAACGTTTGGCGATTTTATCGGCCGCGTCACAGGTGAGGTCAAATCCCTTACGACTAATGTTCAGGAAAGCAACAACTCGGCTCCGCAAGGCCAGGCGTCCTTTACCAAGGGTCCATCTCCGCTTCTGACATCCACCAGCCTGACGCAGAACTCCAGCTCGCTGTTGCAACAGGTCGCCGCAAATAATCGTACCCAGCTTGAAGGTGGATTGACGCTGCGCTTTGAGAACGCTCCATTGGGCCTACGCGTCGACCAAGCCCAAACCAACCAGCCAGGCCTGACCGTGGCCTCCACCGTCGGCTATCGCTCGCTTTCCCTGGGAGGTTCCAATGTCTGATTCCTGGCGTGATCGTTTACTGCCGGCGTCGTTTCGCGGCGTGGCCTTCTGGGTCGACCAGGCGAAAACCCCGGTCGGCCAGAAAGGCCAGTTGCACGAATATCCACAGCGCGACCAGCCGTTTTTCGAGGGCCTGGGGCAGCAGGCGAAGATCCATGACCTGATGGCGTTTATCGTTGGCGCCGATTGCCTGGAGCAGCGCGACAAACTGCTCAAGGCCCTGGAGGAGGGCGCCGGTGAACTGGTGCACCCATGGCTCGGGCGGATGCAGGTCAAGGTCGGTGAATGCGAGATGACTCAGACCCGCCAGGACGGCGGACTGGTGACGTTCAGCTTGAAGTTTTACCCGGACCGGCCACTGCGCTTTCCCTCGGCGGCGGTCAACACCCAGCAGCAGTTGCTGGTGGCGTCCGACAGCCTGCTGGGTTCGGCGGTGAGCCGTTTTGAGGAGGCGGTGAGCCTGATCAAAGCGGTGCGGATCGGCGTCAAGGAGCTGCGCGACAGCCTCAAGGACGTCTATCAGGTGATCGAGCATGAGTTCAAGCAAGTGCTCGACACCTACCGCGACCTCAACCTGCTGGTGCGTTCGATCAAGGAGCTGCCGCGTGAAGTCAGTGCCGAATTCGAAGGCTTGCTGGGGGATATCCGCGAGCTCAAGGATTTCGCCCGGGAGGGCTATCGCGGAATACTGGCCAACGCTTCGCAGCAGGTCGAGGCGGCGAAACAGATCGACACGCCCAAACTCACCACCGGCAAGGACACCACTGCAGCGGCCCAGGCCATGGCCAACCTGGTGCAGGATGCACTGCTGGTGAAGCTGGGCTACAAGGTGGCGCAGATGCCGGTGGCGACCCCGGTGGTCAAGCTCAACTCCACGCCGGCCGTCGGGCAACAGGCGGTACAGCCGGTGCAGCGTCTTGAGGTGCCGGTGGCCGACGATGTGCTGACCCTGCGTGATGCCCTGAATGAGGTGATCTGGGGGGCGGCGCTGAAGGCCGATGCCCGTCACTATGAAGTGCTCAATGCGTTGCGCCAGCAGCTGTTCGGTCACCTGACCGCGGTGGCGTCTTCCGGCGTGCGCCTGATCACCTTGTCGCCCAAGCAGAGCCAGCCGGCTCTGGTCCTGGCTTATCAGCGCTTTGCCGATGCGACGCGGGTCGGCGAAGTGATCCAGCGCAATGGCGCGGCGCACCCCGGGTTCCTGCCGGCCAAAGACCTTAAAGTCGCCCGGGAGTAAGCCATGACCGAACTGCAGAATACCGTCACCCTGACCGTTGACGGCCTGGACTACAGCGGTTGGAAAAACGTGGAAATCGTCGCCGATCTGGAGCGGCAATTTCGTACCTTCAGCATGAACATCACCTGGCAGTGGCCGGGGCAGGACCAGCAGGTGCGGATCAAGCCCGGCGCGCGCTGCCAGGTGCGCATCGGCTGCGACCTGGTGCTCACCGGGCATGTCTACAAAGCGCCTATCAGTTATGACGGCAAGCACATCAGCCTGAGTATCCAGGGCAGTTCGCTGACCCAGGACCTGGTGGACTGTGCGGCCATTAACCGCCCGAGCCAATGGCGCGAGCAGGATGTGTTGAAGATTGTCCGCGCCCTGGCCCAGCCTTATGGGGTGACCGTGCGCAGCGAAATCCCCACCACCAGCAAGTTGCACACCCACAGCATTGTCCCGGGGGAAACGGTGTTCGCTTCCATCGACCGCTTGCTGACCTTGTACCGGGTGTTCTCCACCGACGACGTCGAGGGCGCGTTGCTGTTGGCGGCACCTGGCAGCGGCGGGCGCGCCAGTGATGTGCTGGAGCTGGGCAAGAACATCCTGTCGGCGAATGCGGCGATGGATTTCTCCGCGGTGTTTTCCGAGTACCGGGTGATTGGCCAGCACAAAGGCAGCGACCAGAAAAGCGGCAGCGCGGTCAGTGAAGTGTCCGGTGTGGCGAGCGATGCGCAGACCACCCGCAAGCGGGTCACGGTGATCAGCGAGGCGGCGCAACTGACCCAGGAACTGGCCCAGCAACGGGCTGACTGGGAAAGCGCCACGCGCCAGGGCAAGGCGCTGACCACCACCTACAGCGTGCAAGGCTGGCGCCAGGCCAATGGCGACCTGTGGCGTCATAACTGCCTGGTGCGGGTGATCGACAAGGTGCTGGGCTTCGATCAGGAGATGCTGATCTCCAAGGTCACTTACTCGCTGTCCGAGCGGGGCTCGATCACCACCCTGCAAGTGGCGCCGCCCCATACCTTCGACGCCAACCCTGTGCCGACGAAACGCTGAACCCCGGCCTGATTGAGCGCTGTAGACGCCGCTTGCCGGCACTGGCGCTCAATCGGCTCTGCTCAGCCCCCATCGCCAGCCCATCGGCTTCTCACGCGGCGACCTGCTGCAAAGGATTTCACCATGAGCCTACTGACACGCCTGTTGGCGCGCGGCACCGTCGTGCTCGCCAACTCGGCCAATAAACTGCAATCGCTGCAAATGCGCCTGACTGCCGGCGAGGTGAGCGATGACATGGAGCATTTCGAACCCTACGGCTTTACCAGCAACCCCCTGGCCGGCGCCGAAGGCATCGCCACCTTTCTCGGCGGCGACCGTTCCCATGCCGTGGTGCTGGTGGTCGCCGATCGGCGCTACCGGCTCCAAGCCTTGGCGCAGGGCGAGGTGGCGATCTACACCGACGAGGGCGACAAGATCCACTTCAAGCGCGGGCGGATCATCGACATCGACACCGCGACCCTAAACATCCGCGCCAGCAGCGCGGTGAACATCGACACGCCGATCCTGAGCCAGAGCGGCAAGATCGTCTCCCAGGGCGACCAGATCGCAGGCGGCATCAGCCAGATCCAGCACGTGCATGCCGGTGTGCAGCCGGGCCCGGGGCAGACCGGCATGCCGGTGGGGGGCTGAGTATGTTGACCTCTCTGAACCTGAAAGCCGCGCTGACCCGCTCGGTGCTGATCAGCCTGTTTACCTGGCGCCGCGCCGCCGATGACGACGCCCTCGATGACGACGAGCGTTTCGGCTGGTGGGGCGACAGTTTTCCCAGTGTCGCCGACGACCGCATCGGCTCGCGCCTGTGGTTGCTGCGGCGGGTCAAGCTGACCCGGCAGACCCAGCTCGACGCCGAATTCTATGCCCGCGAAGCCCTGCAATGGCTGATCGACGACGGCCATTGCAGCGCCATCGACATCATCAGCGAACGCCTCGATGCCCAGCGCCTGAACCTGCGCACGGTGCTGACCCTGGCCGATGGCGAGCGCCTGGACATCAACCCCACTCACAGTTGGCAGGTGACCTATGCCGTTTGAAACGCCTTCGCTGCCGGTGCTGATCAAGCGCACCCAAAGCGACCTGGCCAGCGATGCGCTGCGCCAGTCCGATGCGCAAGTGCTGGCCCGTACCCTCAGCGGCGCCGCCTTTGGTCTGTATGGCTACCTGGATTGGATTGCCGAGCAGATTCTGCCGGACAAGGCCGATGAGTCGACCCTGGAACGCATCGCCGCGCTGCGCCTGAACCAGCCGCGCAAAGCGGCCCAGGCTGCCAGTGGCAGCGTCAGCTTCAGTGCCGTGGCCGGTGCGGTGCTGGATGTCGACACCCTGCTGCAAAGCAGTGACGGCCGCAGTTACAAAGTGACCGCAGCACGCACCACCAGCGCCGGGACGAACAGCACCAGCATCCAGGCCGTGGACGCCGGCACCCTGGGCAATGCCGAGGAGGGGCTGAGCCTGATTCTGGTGCAGCCGATCCAGGGCATCGGCAACAGCTTCACGGTGCTGGCGCCGGGTGTCAGTGGCGGCGTGGCCGAGGAAAGCCTTGAGTCGCTGCGGGCTCGGGTGATTCGTTCGTACCGCATCACTCCCCATGGCGGCGCCGCCGACGACTACGAGACCTGGGCCCTGGAGTGCGCCGGGATCACCCGTGCCTGGTGCCGCCGCAACTACCTGGGCCCGGGCACCGTCGGCCTGTTTGTGATGCGCGACGACGACCCGCAGCCGATCCCCAATGCCGAGCAACTGGCGCAGGTTCAGGCCTACATCGAACCCCTGCGCCCGGTGACCGCCGAGCTCTATGTGCTGGCGCCGGTGATGCAACCCGTGACCTACCGACTGCGCCTGACCCCCGACACCAGCGCGGTGCGCGCCGCTGTCGAGGCTGAACTGCGCGACCTGCACAGCCGCGAAGCCGGGCTGGGTGAAAGCCTGCTGCTGACCCATATCAGCGAAGCCATCAGCAGCGCCATCGGCGAGCGCGATCACCGGTTGCTGGCGCCCACCCAGGATGTGCCTGCGGCCAACAACCAACTGTTGGTGTTCGGAGGTTGTGTATGGCTGGAATAAGAAGCGCCGCGCAATACCAGGAGCAACTGCGCAACCTGCTGCCCAGCGGCCCGGCCTGGGACCCGGAGCGCCTGCCGGAATTGCAGCAGGTGCTGCAAGGCGTGGCCCAGGAACTGGCGCGCATCGACGCCCGCGCCGTCGACCTGCAAAACGAAATGGACCCGGCGAGCGTCAGCGAACTGGTGCCGGATTGGGAAAAGGTCATGAACCTGCCCGACCCCTGCCTGGGCCTGACCCCGCTGTTCGACGACCGCCGCCTGGCGGTGCGTCGCCGCTTGCTGGCCGTCGGCAGCCAGCGCGCCAGCTACTTCGTCGAAATCGCCCGCAGCCAGGGCTACCCCAACGCCAGCGTCACTGAACTGCGCACCCCGCGCATGGGCCGCTCGCGTTTTGGCGATGCGCACTTCGGCACCTGGCAGGCGCATTTCATGTGGACCCTCAACACCGGCGGCCGCCTGCTGCTGGGCCGGCGCTTCGGCGCCAGCTACTGGGGAGAACGTTTTGGCACCAACCCGGGCAGCGCCCTGGAATGCCTGATTCATCGCAGTGCACCGGCGCATACGCGGGTGTACATCAATTATGACTAGAGATTAGAAAACGAGTGGATTTTCCAAAAAGTGTACCCAGCGTAGGGCTGGTGAATGGCAAGTTTGTTGACGAAAACCCGGTCACCGGCCAGGTCGGTTCGCTGATTTCCTCCGAGTGGGGCAATGCCGTGACCGATGAGCTGCTGAACGTGATTCGTGCCGGGGGTGAGCAACCCTCCGAGGCGGATCACGACCAACTGTTGGCCGCGATCAAAACCATCGTCAAAGACTCCATCCCCCCGGAAAAAATCAGAACCACGCTGGCGCAATACGGGATCACCGACGCCTACACCAAGTCGGTGACCTACACCAAGGCCGAGATCGAGGCCTTGCTCAAGAACATGTCGGCATTGCCGGTCGGCGCCATGGTGCCGTTCCCCAAGGGCAGCGTGCCGCCGGGGTTTCTTGAAGTGGATGGCAGTGTGCAGAGCATTGCGGCGTTGCCGGATCTGGCGGCGTATTTGGGCACGACGTTCAACACGGGGGGCGAAGGGGAGGGTAATTTCCGTTTGCCAGAGTCGCGTGGGGAGTTTTTGCGGGGGTGGGATCATGGGCGGGGGGTGGATGTTGGTCGCGGCATTGGAACCTATCAGGCTGATGCTCTGCAAAACATCGTGGCGGGTCTGGATGCGAATCCGAATAACAGTTACCAGTTTCTTGGTGAAGGGCTAAGCACTTCTGGCGCATTTAAGCTTACAACGAGAAATTCGAATGGTGTTGCAGATGTCGGCCTTGTCGGAGACATTCAGGCTGCGTCGTTGACCTTTGACGCATCCCGGGTGGCTCGTACCGCAACAGAGACTCGATCACGAAACTTGGCAGTGATGTGGTGCATCAAAGCCTGGAACGCGCCGATCAATCAGGGAAATATTGATATCGCGGGACTTGCTCGACTGGCGGCCCAAGCCACAGAGGTCAGTCAGGGGACAGCGAAGGTTGCGACTCAGCTCCAAATGAACGCTGGTAATGACGACAGCACAATCGTGACACCAAAAAAACTGCGATTGGGCTTCTCAATCAGCCTTGCAGCAACGGGGTTTGTTGCCTTCCCCACCTGGCTAGGAGGGTGGGTTCTTCAGTGGGGTACAACGACGGCAGCTAGCGTGACATTTCCAATGCAGTTTCCGACAAACATTCACCACCTCTCAGTGCAGTTGAATAACTTTAATAGCAACGCTGCATATGCCGGGCACTACGAGACCGTAACTGCGACGTCAGTAGCAGGGTTCTCGCTGGCAGCTGCTTCGTCTTCGCTGGGCGCGGTGCTCAAGTGGCATGTAATCGGAAACTAAGGGGTAAGTTATGGTTTATGCAAAATGGATTGAGTCTTTAAGCCGTTTTGGTTTCTCGCTGTCCGATAACGACGGGCATCCAATCACTGAAGCCACGCGCGACGCGTTACTTGCACAGGAGTCGATGGGCAAGGTCTTGGCGCCAGATGCCGATGGTTTCCCTGTCGCGATTGCTGCACCAGGTCCCAGTGTCGAGCAGTTGACTGAAAATGAACGCGTATGGCGCGATCAAGTGTTGTCGACTTTGGTGTGGCTGCGTGATCGGCACCGGGATCAATTGGAAATCGAAGTCGCTACTACGCTTTCGGCCGAACAGTTCAAACAGTTGTTGGTGTACATGCAGGCGCTACGGGATTGGCCGCAATCTCTCAACTTTCCAGATCGCTCGCACCGTCCGATTGCACCTTTGTGGCTATCTGATTTGAACGAATAAGCGTCTCGGATAACGGGGCGTTTTATTTCTCCGCTCAACACTGCCATGGGCCGTTGGCTGATCCAGATCGCCGGGCACAGCCTCCCTGCAGCCTTACGTTTTTCGGTAACGAGTATTTATAGGCTCAATGGGTTGCCGCTCCTGTCGTCGGGATTTGGAGCCAGGCTCACTCAACATCCTGTTTGATCGTAACGAGTTCAACTGTATTCAACTTCGTGGAAAACGCCCGCAGCCAGAGCTATTTCAAAGCAAGCATTGTTGAACTGATTCCTACAAGTATTGGACGTTCATGTTTCAGCGACGCGCACTTTGGAATCTGGCCTGAGCACTTCATGTGGACCCTCAACACCGATGGCCGCCTGTAAATGGGCCGACGTATTGGCGCTTGCTATTGGGAAAACCCTTTGGCACTAACCAAGGCAGCGCCCTGAAATGCCTGATTCATCGCATTACATCCGCAGTTATGCAGGTGTACATCAATTATGACTAGGGGATAGACGAGTGGATTACCCAAAAAGTGTACCCAGCGTTGGGCTGGTGAATGGCAAGTTTGTCGACGAGAACCCGGTCACGGGCCAGGTCGGATCACTGATTTCCTCCGAGTGGGGCAATGCGGTGACCGACGAGTTGCTGAACGTGATTCGTGCCGGCGGCGATGAGCCGGTCGAGGCCGAGCATGACCAGCTATTGGCGGCGATCAAGGCGATCGTCAAAGACTCTATTCCACCGGAAAAGATCAGGACGACATTGGCGGCCTACGGGATTACCGATGCGTACACCAAGTCGGTGACCTACACCAAGGCCGAGATCGAAGCACTGTTGAAAAACATGTCGGCCTTGCCGGTGGGAGCCATGGTGCCGTTTCCCAAGGGGACGGTGCCGGCGGGGTTCCTGGAGGTGGATGGCAGTGTGCAGAGCATTGCGGCACTGCCGGATCTGGCGGCGTATTTGGGGACTACGTTCAACACCGGCGGTGAGGGGGCGGGCAACTTTCGCTTGCCGGAGTCGCGTGGGGAGTTTTTGCGTGGGTGGGATCATGGGCGGGGGATGGACCCTGGTCGGTTTATCGGCAGCGCCCAACATGACACCTTGCAGAACATCGTAGCGCGCTTGGATGCTGCCCCTAATGCGGTCTATCAGTTCCTTGGTGAGGGTGTAATTGCTGGTGGTGCGTTTGCAGTAACTGAGCGATCTGCGAATGGGTTTCCGGACGCAGGTGTTGGAGGTGGGCAGGCGGGTGCTTTGACTTTCGATGCCAGTCGAGTTGCCCGGACTTCCAGCGAAACTCGTCCACACAACATCGCGGTCATGTGGTGCATCAAGGCCTGGAACGCGCCTATCAATCAGGGCCAGGTCGATGTGGCGGCGCTAGTGTTGGAGATGCAGAGGCTTCGAGCATTGTCCGGTGTCGGGGGCCATAAAGGATTGGTAGTTTCCGCTACTGGCACCAATGCGATTATCTCCGTCAAGGCTACAGGCCTTATTGTTGGAAGTGGCGCCACCGCGCAGGCTTTGAACGGCGTAGATGTGAATATCAACCTTCAGACACCGGGGTTGAATGGTCTTGATGTTGGCTCACTGGCGGCTTCAAGTTGGTATAGCTCCTGGGTTGTGACAAATGGCGCTCAAGTGGCAGGTATTGCTGCGCTGATGCCGGTTATTCAGTGCGTTACTACCGCTGGTTCTTCAGTGGTAACGGGCATTGCCAGCACCAGTTCAATGCGTTCGGGAATGCGTTTTGGTGGAACGAGTTTCCCGTCAGGTGCATTTATAAAGTCTGTGGATTCTGAAGGGCAGATTACTGTCAGCGTAGCTGCAAATGCTACTGCCGCGAATAGCGTTTTGCGTTTTGTTTATGATCCAGTTTTACCTGCTGGATTTGTCGCTGTTCGTGTGGGGGCGTTTCTTACAGACTCGACGACTAACAGGTATCCGCTGAGGTTTTTTCAGAATGGGAAAACTGCAGAGTATGCAAAGCTTTCAGCAACTAACGTTACGGAACTTCCGGTTGCCGCCAGCGGCGGGACTGGTTGGGTAATGACCGCAATTAGTTTGGCGGCATTTGTACCGCCAACCGCGACCACTGTGAAAGTTGTAGCAGCATTGACTACGTCGGAAGCGTATTCCGATATTTCCGTAGCCCCTGTAGTTGGCTACGCAAACAATGATTACTCTGGAATAAATGGTCCTTCGCTTTTTGGCTATCTCTCGGGTGGCTTTCAAGCAAATGTGATGCTTCAGAATATGGGTATGGCTTGGAACTCCAGAGCTGCAAACGGAAAGATAATTATTCTTGGGTGGGAAGATAGCTTATGAGCGGCTATGCAGTTAGAAATGATGGCCAAGGATGGCGCGCAGTTGATGGGAAAGATGATGTAGGCGTTGATGAGTGGTATTGCCTAGATAATCCTCCTGATCCGGTTTCACTACCGCTCTCTTTCAAAGAGTTGGAAATGAAGGCCAAGGATGAAAGAGATAAGCTTCTCTCCATCGCTGCAAACCGCATTGGGCCATTGCAGGACGCCGTTGACACCGACAGCGCCACAGTTGATGAACTTGAATATCTGAAACTCTGGAAGTTGTACCGGATCGCCTTGAATCGCATTCAACAGCAACCGACATTTCCGATTGACGTTGACTGGCCTGTATCACCTGATGCAATTCTGAATTAATAAATACCCCGTACTGACGGGGCGTTTTTTATGAGACTCGAACCTCTCTCATGCAAATCACCGAACAACAACTGCAACAAATCCTCCCCAACGCCCGCCGCCAAGCGGGCGTTTTTGTTTCTCCACTTAACACCGCCATGGCCCGTCGGCAGATCGATACGCCGAAGCGCCAGGCGGCCTTTCTCGCTCAGATCGGTCACGAATCCGGGCAACTGCAATACGTGCGTGAACTGGGCAGCGATCAATACCTCAGCAAATACGACACCGGCACCCTCGCCGCGCGCTTGGGCAATACGCCGCAAGCCGATGGCGATGGCCAGCGCTTTCGCGGGCGCGGGCTGATCCAGGTCACCGGGCGCAGCAACTATCGTCGTTGTAGCCTGGCGCTGTTCGGCGATGAGCGCCTGCTGGAGTTGCCGCAACTGCTGGAGCAGCCGCAATGGGCCGCCGAGTCGGCGGCCTGGTTCTGGGAACAGGGCGGGCTCAATGCCCTGGCCGATCGCGACGAGTTCAACAGCATTACCCGCCGCATCAATGGCGGCTTGAATGGGCTGCAGGATCGCTTGCAGCTCTGGGCTCGGGCGAGGGCGGTGTTATGCCAGCCCTCGGTCTGAACCTCGCAACTTATCGGGTGCTAGGGGTTGTCGTGCTGTTGGCCGTGGTGGCTGGCGGCTCGGCGGCGCTGGCCTGGCGTATTCAGGGCTGGCGTTACGCCGGGCAATTGGCAGAACAGGCTCGATTGCACAGTGAGACCCTGGACCAATTGGCCCTGTCGGCTGCAACGCAACAGCGCGCCGAGCAGGATAAACACCTGGCGCTGGAGCAACAGTTGCAGGCCAACGAGCAAGTTCATTACCGAGCATTAACCGATGCACAACGTGATCAAGGTCGCTTGCGCGATCGTCTTGCCACTGCTGATTTGCGCTTGTCAGTCCTACTCGACGCCGACGATCCACGCGCCGGCTGCGCAGTGCCTGCCTCCGCCACCAGCGGCGGCCTGGTTCATGCAGGCTCGCGAGCCCGACTTGACCCGGCGCATGCTCAACGAATTATCGCCATCACCGACGCCGGAGACCGCGGACTGATTGCCCTGCAGGCATGCCAGGCGTATGTCAGGGCGATCCTTCACTGACATTTTGATCCAGACTGTGTCTTGCAAGCGCAACCTGCTGGTGTACGGTAACTCACTTGCCAGCCCCCATCAGGAGAGTCCTCCGTGAAAGAAATCACCCCACTCGCCGCTGAACTTGGCAGGCGCCTGCAGGTGCTCAATGCCCATGTCACTACGGCCGAGTCCTGTACCGGTGGCGGAATCGCCGAAGCCATTACTCGTATTCCCGGTAGCTCGGCTTGGTTCGAGGCCGGGTATGTCACCTATTCCAATCGGCAGAAAACCCAGCAGTTGGAAGTGCCCGCCGAGCTTTTCGCCTCGGTGGGTGCGGTCAGTCGCGAGGTGGTCGAGGCCATGGTGCGCGGTGCCCAGGCTAAGAGCCTGGCGCATTTCGCCGTGGCGGTGAGTGGCGTGGCCGGGCCGGACGGGGGCTCGCCCCAGAAGCCGGTGGGCACCGTCTGGCTCGCCTGGGGCGCGGGAGAGACGCTGGTCAGCGAGCTGCGACACTTCGCCGGTAACCGGGATGAGGTTCGCCGACAAACGGTGAAGGCCGCGCTAGAGGGGCTGCTGCAACATGCCGCGGCAGAAATCTCAAATCAGGGGTAGGCGATCCTCAAGCGCTGTGGAATAATACTGTCTACTTATACAGGTGTTGGCCGTCAGGCCTTA
>Ga0302175_10000097_pt1 | contig 35974 bp, 28 predicted proteins | sample I_Fen_N3_3_FD_198791 | JGI IMG/M metagenome (GOLD analysis project Ga0302175, IMG submission 198791) | Peat permafrost microbial communities from Stordalen Mire near Abisko, Sweden - I_Fen_N3_3 | ecosystem: Environmental > Terrestrial > Soil > Wetlands > Permafrost | place: Sweden: Abisko... | reverse complement strand
TTCAACCCATCGGCATTTCGACAATGCCGAAGGCTGTCAGGCCGTCCAGGTATCGATGATCATCGCGCCTTCACGGCGCATCAGCAGGCGCAGGTCCATCACGTCCAGCGGGTTGATCGGGCGAATGCCTTCGATCAGGGCTTTTTCGGTCTGGCCGTACAGGGCTTGCAGGGCGAAGCGGCAGGCGTAGACCTCACCGCCCTCTTCCATGAATTGAATGATTTGCTTGTTCACTGCCAGATGACCGGGAAACGCTTCGGCACCCAGGGTCGGGAAACCGCGCTGCACACCCAGTTGCACACCTGGCCCGTACAGCAGGATTTTGGTTTCAAAGCCTTTGCGCAGCAGGCGCTTGGCCTGAAGCATGTTGACCAGGCCGATGGAACCCTCGAAGGCGATGGTATGGAAGGTGATCAAGACTTTTTCGCCGGGCTCGGCTTTGACGTCCTCGAAGACTTTCTCTTCGTAATTGACCAGGAAGTCGCCGTCTTTGTAATGGGGGATGTCCACGGTAGGCATAGTGTCGCTCTCCAGTTTCTTCGTGCTTGAACGTCAGCCTGTGTTGGCTGCCGGGTTGCAGGAGATAGAGCGAACGCCGTGCCAGAAAATTAAACGGAATTTAATACACACTCAAACTATTGATTTTGTTGGATATACCTATCTGAACCGGTTTTTTAAGGCGTATCTGATGCTATCGGCGAATCACGGATTCCCGTAGAAATACGAATATTCGTAGCGGCAAATCACGAGATTTCGTAGTCATGACTGAAACAGACTCTCTCAGCGGTTGGGCCGATCTGGCGTATTCGTCCCGGCACATGGTGTTCGAGCATTGCGCCGAAGCCATCGCCCTGCTCAATCCGTTTTCTGATCGGCTGATCGATCTGAATATCGCGGCCTGCAAGCTGCTCGGCTACCCACGCCAGGAGCTGCTGGAATTACCGGTGAGCAAGCTGTTCGGCCATCAACTGGCCGATCTGATCGTGTTCACTCAGGCAGTGCTGGACAAAGGGCGCGGCTGGACCGAAGAACTGAGCTGCAACTGCAAGAGCGGCGAACGCATCGAGCTGGAAATCTCCGCCACGACGCTACAGATCAAGGGTGAACAGCAACTGATTCTGGTGCTGCGCGAACTGAGTCACGAGAAATATCAGCGTGACCAGGCTCACACCGAGCGCACCATGCGTGGCGGGCTGATCGAGTGGCGTAACATTCTCAACCTGTTCCAGGAAAGCGAGCGCGATAACCAGTTGCTGCTCAGCTCCGTGGGCGACGGCATCTACAGCATCAACAGCGAAGGCCTGGCCACGTTCGTCAATCCGGCCGGCGCGCGGATGCTGGGCTGGGAACCCCAGGACATGATCGGCAAGAACATCCATCGCATTCACCACCACACCCACGCCGATGGCAGTCACTACCCGGTGGAAGAATGCCCGATCTACAAAGCCGTGCGCGACGGCGTGGTGCACGAGGGCCGCCAGGAGGTGTTCTGGCGCCGTGACGGCAGTTCCTTTCCCGTGGAATTCACCAGCACCCCGGTGATTTCCGATGGCCGCATCGTCGGCGCCGTGGTGGTCTTTCGCGACATCACCGAGCGGCGTAGCACCGAAAACCAGCTGCAAAGTGCCCTGGAAGAACTCAAGGTGCTCAAGGACCGGCTCGAAGAGCAAAACGCCTATTTGCAGGAAGAGATTCACATCGAGCACAACTTCCGCGAGATCGTCGGCCAGAGCGAACCGATCAAAAAAATCATCAAGCAGATCGACGTGGTCGCCCCCACTGATGCCAGCGTGCTGATCAACGGTGAATCAGGCACCGGCAAGGAGCTGATTGCGCGCGCGATCCATCAGGCCAGCCGCCGCAATGCCAGCCCGCTGATCCGGGTCAACTGCGCCGCGATCCCCGCTGAGCTGTTCGAGAGCGAGTTCTTCGGGCATATCCGTGGTGCTTTTACCGGTGCCGTAAGGGATCGCGTCGGACGCTTTGAGCTGGCGGACGGTGGCACGCTGTTTCTCGACGAAATCGGCGAAATCCCTTTGGAACTGCAAAGCAAACTGCTGCGTGTCTTGCAGGAAGGCCAGTTTGAGCGGGTCGGTGAAGAGCGCACGCGCAAAGTCGATGTGCGGATTATCGCCGCGACCAACCGGGATCTGCGCCAGGAAGTCGCGGCGAAAAACTTCCGTGAAGACCTGTATTTCCGACTCAACGTTTTCCCCATCCAGTCACCGGCACTGCGTGAACGGCCGATCGATATTGCGCCGCTGGCCGCGCACTTTCTCAAACAGACCGGCAAGCGCCTGAACATGCCTGGCAGACGCCTGCGCAACAGTGATATCGAGCGCCTGCAACGCTATTCGTGGCCGGGGAATATTCGCGAGTTGCAGAACGTCATCGAGCGCGCATTGATCACCTCGATTGGCGTCGATCTGAATCTGGACTTACCGGATGAGGCGGCCACGCCAACCAGCACGCTACCGAATGCCGACAGCCAGACCATTTTGACCGACGCGCAAATCCGCGACCTTGAGCGCAGCAACATGCAAGCCGCGCTGACCGCGGCAAAAGGAAAGCTCTTTGGCAAGGGCGGTGCGGCAGAACTGCTGGGCATGAAACCCACCACATTGGCGTCCCGACTCAAACGGTTTGAAATGTAGATCACGGAAAGAAAACCAAAGTCATTATGACTACGCCATGACGTCATAACGACTACTACTGATTTAGGTCAATTTGACAACTACATCTTTAATACATTGATTTTTAGAGATTTAATTATTGGCATGTTTCATGAAAGACCTAGAGACCAATCAATGACCTCCAGGAATCAACATGCGAAGCTCGATCCCTCTCTGCCTGTCTTTGTGCTTGCTCTACCCCGCCTTCACCATGGCGGACCAAGTCATTCGAGAAGTACCGGAAACCACCGCTGGCAAAGGTTACGGCGCACTGACCGGCATGATGGCCGGCGCCGCTGGCGGCCCTTTGGGTGCACTGGCGGGCGCTGGCGTCTGTTTTTTTATCGGGAGCTCAGTACAGAAAGTCTCCGGATTGAGCGGCACCGCCTATGAAATAGAAAACAGCCAGGGAGAGCGCAGCACTGTGCGCTCCCCCAATGCGCGCTTCACCGTCGGCCAGCAGGTGACCCAGAAAGGCTCGCGTCTCGTCGCCGAATAATCATCTTGGCCGGGGACCGCCTCTTCACAAATCATCACAGACCATGATTGCGCCCTATAACGCTATTTCCTGACTCGCAAGTGTAGGGTTTGCGCCTGAAGACCCTCTCTTCTAATTTGTGGTGATCGAGCGCACCGCGCACCTCGCCGCGCTGGAAAATCCGCAAGCGGTGAACCCCTTGATCGAACGTTTTTTGAATGAGGCCAAAGGCTTCAAGCCAATGGCCTTATCCAGAACTGAATCACCGATTATTTAGCCTGTTTCCGATAATCATCCTTGCCGGTTATGCACGTGCCGGCGGGAAACTGAGATGACCCGGCCACCGCATCATTTCTGTTCGAAGCGCTGCCCCTTGAGCACTGCGCTGATATGTTCACGCCCGTTCAATGTCTTGATGCTGCGCAGGCGTTCGACGGCCTGCTGCGACCAACTGGGCGTGCTGAGTCCCTGCTCGCGATAGAAGGCAGCGATGTGCTGGTCGTAGTCTTCGATCAACTGCTGCTCCACCGGCTGCCCGTAAGTCTCGCGGTGCAGCACGACCTGTTGCGGCAGTCGCGGTTTGACGGCGCTCGGGTGTGCCGGATCGGCATAGCCGACACACAAGCCAAAGACCGGGAACACCAGCGGCGGCAGTTGCAGTTCGTCGATGACGGCCGCGAGGTTATTGCGCAGGGCACCGATGTACACACTGCCCAACCCCAGGGATTCCAGCGCCACCACGGCATTTTGCGCCGCCAGCGCCGCGTCGATGCTGCTGACCAGCAGGCTATCGAGGTAGGCCGGCGCACCCAGGTCGATGTCGCGCCGTTCGGCCTGGCGTTCGATCCGCGACAGATCCGCCAGCCACACCAGGAACAGCGGTGCCTGACGGATATGCGCCTGGTTCCCGGCGAGTTCGGCCAGGCGTGCCTTGCGTGCCGGGTCCTCGATCGCCACCAGGCTCCAGGCTTGCAGGTTGGACGAGGTGGCCGCCGATTGCGCAGCCGCCACTAAGGTGCTCAACGTCCCTTCCGGCAGTGGCTTATCCAGATAGCTGCGCACACTGCGGTGCTGCACGAGCGACTCGATGATTTCATTCCATGGCGCGCCTTGCGGCCACTCGCCGTGGCGGTAGCGATGATTCAAGGACGAAGACATTCAGGCACCCACCGCTTGCAAGGTTTCTGTCTGCACAACACGCGCGGCGCTGTGGCGATTGACCGGCACCGGCAAGCCCAGGTGCCCCCGCAAGGTGCTGTGGCTGTACTCGCTGCGGAACAAGCCGCGCTCACGCAGCAGCGGCAGGACTTCGTCGGTGAAGCGGGCAAACTCCCCCGGTGCCCCTACGCGGATGTTGAAACCATCGACGGCGCCTTCGACAAACCAGCGCTCGATCTCGTCGGCAACGGTCTTCGGCGAGCCGACAAAATTCGAAAACGGTGCGGCAAAGCGCAAGGCCGTCTGGCGCAGCGTCAAGCCTTGATCACGCGCGACGTGCTTGATGTGCTCGGCATGACCGCGATAACCATTGCTGCCCAGATCTCCCAGCTCCGGGAACGGTTCGTCGAGCGGGTATTGGGTAAAGTCGTGGTAGTTGAACGGGCGCCCCAATTGCACCAGCGCCTTATGCAAGTCCAGCTCACCGTGGCGTTCGCGGTCGATGGCCTGGGCCTGTTCGTCGGTGTCGGCAATGATCGGCGCGATACCCGGCAGGATGGTGACGTGATCGGGGTTGCGTCCGGCGGCGGCAGTGCGTTGTTTGATGTCGGCGTAGTAGGCTCGGGCATCCTCGAAATTGTCCACGCCGGCAAAGATTCCTTCGGCGAAGTTCGCCGCCAGGTTGCGCCCGGATTCGGAAATCCCGGCCTGGAAGATTACGGGCTGGCCTTGGGGCGAACGGGCGATGTTTAGCGGCCCGGTAACCGAAAAGAATTCGCCCTGGTGATCGAGGCGATGTTGACGTTGCGGGTCGAGGAAGACTCCGCTTTGCTTGTCGCGCACAAAGGCGTCGTCTTCGTAGGAGTCCCACAACCCTTGCACCACTTGCAGGTGCTCGCCGGCCCGGCGATAGCGCTCGGTGTGATCAATGTGCTGCTCGCGCCCGAAGTTACCCGCGGCCCCTTCAAGCCCTGTGGTGACCACATTCCAACCGGCCCGCCCGCCACTGATCAGGTCCAGCGAGGCAAATTGCCGAGCGACGTTGAACGGTTCGGTATAGGACGTCGTCAGGGTGGCGACCAGACCGATCTTCGACGTCGCCCCCGCGACGGCGGACAACAGCGTAAGCGGTTCCAGGCGATTGAGAAAATGCGGGGCCGATTCCGGGGTGATGTAAGGGCTGTCGACAATGAAGATCAAGTCAAACTTCGCCGCCTCGGCCTGTTGTGCCTGCTGGCGGTACCAGTCGATATCGATGCTCGCATCACCGGGTATTTCCGGGTGCAGCCATTCATTCTGAGCGGTACCGACGCCAGTGAGGATCGCGCCGAATTTGAGTTGTCGTGGTGAAGTGGACATCTGGATATTCCCCCGGAGATGGCAGCACAGCTAGCCTGTGGAGGATGACCTTATGTGTTGGAAATACGCTTGTGAAATGCTTTGTTGATCTATCCTAATTATGAAAACTAATGATCATGGCGTTTTTTATTATTCCCATACCGCATACAAATCCGTACGAATACTCCCATGTGGGAGCGGGCTTGCTCGCGAAGGCGATGTGTCAGCCGACACTTGATGTTGACTGACACATCGCCTTCGCGAGCAAGCCCGTTCCCCCCCATGTTCACGGCGTCGAGCACCCATGAAGAACTCGACGCCGTGACTTCAGGCAAGCGTCAGGAACAACGCCGAGGTCCAGACTCTGGACTGGTCCCGCTGGCGCGCACAAATGAACAACGGATGCTCGCGACCCGGTTGCAGGTTGAGCCGGGCCAGTTCGATCTGCCCTTGCAGCTCGCGCGGCAGCGGCGTAGCGGTCGTTCGTTCAAGCGAGACTTTCAACTCGGCGCCCGGTAACTCTTCAACCACTTGGGACTGCGCCAGCAGCTCTTCACCGGACAGTTCCATCAGCACGGTCGGCGCATGTACGTAGGGCTGCGGTTCCGACGGATCGCCGACCTTGATGTAGTTGTCGATGCGGCTGTGGATCTGCAACGTCGCGCCGGCCAATTGCGACAGGTCGATTTCGATGCTGTCGGTGTCGCCGTTGGTGTCGGTGCGAAAGGCCAGCACCGTTGCATCCTTACGCCAGACGGTTTGCTCGGGGTGATCCAGACCCAACGCGCGAAAGCCATTGATGACGGCCCCCGTGACGCGAATTTCACCGGTCCAGTAGGCGCCGCGATAACGGTCCTTGATCCGCGCGCCACCGAGGCGCAGACGAATGCGCTGGGCGGAAAACCCCAACTCCTGATGCAGGTTGCGTGACCAGATCAGCTTGTCGCCATCGAACAGATCGACCTGCTCCCAGCCCGACTCGCCCAGCAGTCGATAGTCCAGCGTGGCATTCGAATCGGCGCTGAAGACTTCCCCCATAAAGTGCTGGCCCTGGCGCAGGCTGGCAAACGAACGCTCACCGGTGGTGGCAAAGGTGCGACGAGCACGAAGTGCCTTGCCGACACTGGCGCGGTCGAACGCCTCCGCGACCACGCCGGTCAGCCCGCCGCGCGAGCCAAATACCGCCGTGGCCGGCACCCCGCCACCGCAACGGCCCTGATGCTCATCGCTGTTGGCGGCGGCACCGACCCGATAACCGCGCTGGAGCGCTTCGGCGTAGACCCAATGGAATTGGCCCCAGGCCGAGCCGACTTCGATCAACCGTTCCAGCTCCGGATGATGCCAGTCGAGGTTGCAACGGCGCCCACCGACATGAGGCATCATCAGGTGGCCTTCGGGGTCCTTGGCATACGCGGCGTACAACTCGTCCACCGGCCAGGCGCCGGGTTTGATGGTGCCGGCGGTGAACTCGTTCCATTCAAAGGAACGCACCAAACGCCCCTGATTGTCGAACGGAAACTCGGGTTTCCGATCGTGCAGGAACACCACATTGCGGTCGCCGCCGGCGCAGGAGTTACCGCACCATTCGGTGCCGGGATAACACACGAAGCGACCCGGTTCGTTGAGCTCGTGAATCAGATTGACCGCCTGATCCCAGCGTTGCTCGGTGATATTGAAATCATTGGCGGTGTAACCGAGAACATCGAGGCCGGCGACATCGCGGCCATAGCTGAGGTTGTACAAGGTGTCATTGGTGCCCACGGTGTCATCGGAGTGCACATGCAGGTCCGCATACAGCGGACGCAATGCCGTCCCCGCCGGGTCGACCGTAACAAAGGCCTGGGCGCCACGAACGAAAGGCGCCTCCACGTCCGCCAACAATCGCCACTCGCCCACCGCACCGAGATCGAAACCTTCGAGCCGGGCCGTGGCCCAACCTTGCGCCGCAAGGGTGAAGGGTTGTTGGCGCTCGCCCCCTTCGGGATCAACGAGGGTCAGGACACCGTTGAGCGGCAAATTGCGACAGGTGTTGCCCCAGGCATCATCCACCCTGAGCAGAACGTCAAACGCCTCTCCCGCACTGACCAGCCTAGGCACAATCACCTGCACACTCTGCGCCGGTCCCGGCACGATGTTCAGCAAGGGATCGCCCGGCACTTCAGCAAATTTCGAGCTGCCCAACGGGTCGATAAACAGACGAAAGCGGAAGTCTTTCTCAACGAAACTCTGCACCCGCGTGCCGGCACCGCCCTGACGACGATCACCCAGGCGAAGGGTGATTTTGTCGCCGGGATTCAGGTAACCGTCGACGATGTCGATGATGATCGCTTTCTGAAACGGCCGCTCATGCCCCTTCTGGTCGAAGCGCACCTTCAAGTGCTGCACGGTGGCCTGACTCTGACCGGGGACTAGCTCGCCTGCCTGATATTCGGCGCTGACGTAGTTGGGCCCGGCCGGATTCGAGGTCTGGAACAGCGCCCAGTCGGAGTAGAACTTGAAGGCCAGTTTCAACCACGCGCCGTCAGCCAAACCGCTGCCACCGACCTCGTAGACCAGGGTGATTTCATCCCATTGACCGGCAATCAACGTGTCTCGGTCACAGTCGATGCTACCGAGGAAAGGGCGTTTCTTGTTGCGTTCGTAGAGGCCTTGGGGGGCGATGTAATGCCCGGCTTCGCGGGGATCGAAAACGTTACTCACATGACACCTCGTGCAGTGGTCCACTGAAGGTTTGAACAGACAAAAAGACACGTGGCGATGCTCACTGCACGCGCCATTTCTGGTAGTGACGCTCGATGCGCCGGAACACAAAACTCTCCATCAGCCAGGCAATCAGGCCGATCAGTACGATGCCGAGCAACACCTGGCTGCTGTTGCCGATCTGCCCGCCCGTGGACACCATCCAGCCAATGCCTTGGGACGCGCCGATCATTTCCGCCGCGACCAATGCCCGCCAGCCCTGGCTGAAACCGATGCGTAAGGCCGCCGTCACAAACGGCAATGACGCCGGCAGGTAGACGTGGGCCAGCAATTGCCAGGCGTTGGCACCCAAGGTCCGTGCGGCGCGGACTTCGCCACCACGAATGCTCTGCACACCCTCCTGGAGGGTCACAGCCATGGGGAATACCGCCGCGATGAAAATCACCAGCACAATCGAGACGTAACCCAGGCCGAAAATGATCATGATCAGCGGCGCCCAGGCGATCGGCGGGATCGCCATGAACAAGCTGTTGAGCGGCGAGATGAAATCGCGAAAGCGCGACGACAGACCACCGGCCGTGCCCAACAAAATCGCGACGATCACCGCGGCGCAGAAGCCGCCGATCTCTTCCAGGACACTGGCCCTGAGGTGTTGCCACAGCGAGCTGTCGCTGAGCCAGCGCAACGCTTCGCGCGCTACATCCCAGGGCTGCGGGAGGATGTAAGTGGGAAATCGGCTGGCCAGGGCGATCCAGATCAACAGCAGGAATGGCAGCGACGCCCATCCCCAATTCGGTTTTGGCAAGGACATGACTGACTCAGCGCGAGGCTTTTTCCAGGTAGGAGGTATCCACGATCTGCTCGGTCTTGAGCGTGGTGTCGATAAAACCGAGGTCGTGGGAGTAATTCATCAAGCGCTGGATGAATTGAATGTCCGAAGCCTGCAAGTCCGCTGACCACCCCAGTCGGGTGCGCGCCTGGGCAACGATGGTTTCGGGCGCGATGGTCTTGCCGTCGGCGCCTTGCACCGCTTCGAGCTTGAACGCCTCGGCGATGATCCGATTCGATTCGTCGGGGTGTTCGTTGAGAAAGGCGATGGCCTTGCGGTGTGCGCGCAGCAACTTCACCACGTCGTCCGGACGTTCCTGCAAGGTTTTGGGCAACGCGATCACCACGTACCACGGGTATTCAGGCAGCGCCTGGTTGACGTCGAGCAGAATCCGGCTCGACCCGCGCAACAACGACTGGCTGACAAAGGGTTCCCAGGAAAACGCGGCGTCGACGATCCCGCGCTCCAGTGCGGCGTTCATGTTGCCGGGGGGCATATCGATGATGTCGAGGTCCTTGTCAGGGTTGAGCCCGGCCTTTTCTTTCAGCACATAACCGCGCAGCAGCACGTCCATGCCACTGCCCTTCTTGACCCCGGCCAGTTTTTTGCCCTTGAGTTGATCCAGGCTGGTAATCGGGCTCTTGGCGTCGACAATCACCGCCGCTTGCCCGTAATTGACCTTGGCCAGAATCCGGCTTTGCAGGCCTCGGGAAAACCACTGGTACACCGGCGGCGTGCCGACATAAGCCACGTCCAGTTCACCGGCAGCCAACGCCTGCTGGATCACCGGGCCATCACCCAATGCCTTGAGATCGACATTCAAGCCTTCCTCCCGGTAATAACCCTGTTTCTCGGCGATCAACGCCGGCGCATTGGCCATGGCAAACACGTAACCCACGTGCAGGGGTTTGTCCTCGACGGCCATGGCCAATGGGCTGCTGGCCAGTGCGGCAACAGACAATGAAAGGGCAAGCAGCGAACGTTTGATCATGCGGTTAACTCGGGTTGGCGGGTTGGGTTCGGGGTGGTGGCGGACACTTCCATGACATGGGAAATGCGCTCCATCAGCTCATTGCGGTAATCGAGAAAGGCCGGCAAGCGGCGGGTTTTCAGGTTGGTGCGAGGGCGCGGCAGATGGATCTTCAGCTCGCTGTGAATACCGCCCGGGGCGATGTTGAGCACGATCACCCGATCCGCCAGGAACACCGCTTCGTCGATGTCGTGGGTAATGAACAACACCGTCTGACCCAGCTCGGCCCAGATACGCAACGTCTCTTCATTCATGCTGTTGCGGCTGATGGCATCCAGCGCGGCGAAGGGTTCATCCATCAACAAAACGCTGGGCTCAAGGGCCAGGGTCCTGGCCAGGGAAATACGCTGCTGCATTCCACCCGAGAGCTGATGGGGCAATCGATGAGCTGCCTCTTCCAGACCGACCAGGCGCAGGTACTGCAACGCTTGGGCACGCTGCTGCGATTCGCTGAGATGCGCAGTCATCCGCAAGCCGAAGCGAACGTTTTCCAGAGCACTCAACCAGGGAAACAACTGCGGCGCCTGAAACACATAACCCAGTTCCGAACGCTCTGGCCGCACCTCTGTCTGGTTGATGCTGATCTGACCGCTCTGGGGTTGTTGAAAACCGGACAACAAGTTCAGCAACGTGGTTTTCCCGCAGCCGGAGGGCCCAAGGATCGCGACGAATTCACCGGGCCGGGCGTTCAGGCTGAAAGCAGAAAACACGCGATGCCCGTTGGGATAGCTGAAGCTGATGTCATCGACCGTCAGCGCGTCGGCTTGCTGCGGTACGTAAGCGTTGGTTTTGGGCATGGCAAGTGTCGTCAGGTCGTTTACAATGGGAACGCCTGACATAATACGTATTAATACAAGTTGTCCCAATAACCTATTTTTATAACCTTAGAAGTGAAGGCGCACCGCCTCACTCCAAGGACCATGGAAGCCGACCGTGTCCACGTCCATTCTGCGCGACAGCACCACCTCGCTCTACGAACAGATCGCCCATCGACTGCTGGAAGAAATTCAGCGCGGTGACTTTGAACCCAGCGGCAAACTGCCCTCAGAAGCCGAGCTGGGCCAACGCTTTGCGGTCAGCCGCGTCACGGTGCGCCTGGCGGTGGGCAAGCTCAGCGACGACGGCGTGGTGGAGCGCAAGCAAGGCAAAGGCACGTTCGTGGCGGCGAAACAGGTTCGACATGGCCTGGATGCGCTGCGCAGTTTTCATGAAGCGTTGCTGCTGCAAGGGCTCAAACCGAGCATGCGGGTCATCAGCCATGCACTAGCGCCAGTGCCGGAAGCCTTGCGCGGGTTGTTTGAAGCGGCGGACGATTGCCTGCTGCTGGAGCGACTGCACTTTGTCGATGACGAACCCATCGCACTCGGGCGCAGCCATTTGCCGGCCGAGTTGGCCAGCGTGGTGTGGACGGATGTCGAGCAGCAACCGATTTACTCCATTCTGGAGTCGATCACCGGCCTGGCGGTCACCCGCGCCGACCTGGCGATCCGCGCGCAAGAAGCCGATAAAAGCCTGGCCACTGCCCTGCACATCAAACGCGGCGCAGCGTTGTTGGTCATGGAGCGCACCTCGTACTTCGCCGACGGCCGCTGCTGCGACCGCACGACATTTTTCATCCGGCCGGAACGCTACGCCTTCGTCCTAAGCGGCGTGTTCAAATCCACAAGCGGCCGTTAAAACGACCGCTTGCGCCCCTCTCACCGACTACCAGTTATAGGTGATCTTGCCGTAGTAAAACGCGCCGCTGTAGCCGTACGGCGAAAAGGTGCTGTACGCCAGGTTGCCACCGCTTGAAGCATACGCGTTGACCTTCTCCGGGTACTTGTCGGTGACGTTGTCGCCCCCCAGGGTGAACAGCCAGTTTTTCAGTTTGTAATCGACGGCCAGGTCCAGCAACCACGCAGCGCTGAAGGTCTGATCGTTGATTTTGTCCGTCTGGTAACTGGTGAACTCGCCATACCGCACCAGATTGGAATGCAGCGCCCAGTTGCCATAGTTGAAGTCGTTGGCCAGGCTCAGCTTGTGCTGCGGCGTGGTGTCGCCCAGCAAACCAATGCGCTCGCGCCGATCGACGCGCACCAGGTTGACACCGAGCTGATCGAGAATCGCCGGATTGGCTTTCACGTCGGTCACTTTGGTGTGGTTGTAGTTGTAGCCGACGGTGCTGTTCCAGCGAATCCCGTTATCGAGTTGATAGCGATAGCTGGCAACCAGATCCACCCCGTCGGTACTGGTGTCGGTGGCATTGGTGAAGTACCGCGCGCTGGTGTAGTTGATGTTGCCGACACCGTTATCCTTCAGGTAATTGATCGCGGTGTTGTTGAGCACCAGATTCGATGACAGCGACACGCGGTCACGGATATCGATGCGGTACACATCGGCGGTCACGGTCAGGTTGTCCAGCGGTTCGAGCACCAGCCCAAGGCTGTAGTTGCGTGACTTTTCAGCCTCCAGATCCTCTGCGCCCAATAGTTTGGCCACCTGACTGTTGGCCGGAAAGGTACCGGACTCCTGAATGGTGCTGCCGATCAACTGCGACGAGGTAAACGCGAAGTTTTGCTGAGCCAGCGACGGCGCCCGGAAACCGGTGGACACGCTGCCGCGCAAGGCGACCTGAGGCGTGAAGTCGTAGCGCGCCGAGAGCGAGCCGCTCACGTTGGAGCCGAAGTCGCTGTAGTCCTCATGACGCACTGCCGCCGACACCGCCAGCTTCTCGGTGAAGTTGGTTTCCAGGTCCAGGTATTGGGCAAAGTTGTTTCGCGAGGTACTGCCGGCATCGGAATCACGGAAACCGCCTAACCCGGAACTGCCCGTCTGGTAATAAGACTCAGGCTGCCCCGCTTCGATCTGATAGCCCTGACGCAGGTACTCGGTGCCGAAGGCCACCGACACCGGATACGGCAACCAGCCCAGGCTGAACTCCCGGGACAGGTCCAGGCTCAGTTGCTTCTGGTCGTTGGTCAGCGTGCCGTTGTCGAACGAGTGCGGAGTGTTCAAGCCCAGAGACGTGTTGATGGTTTTGGTGCCCAACTCATACGAGTTCTTGCCGTAGTTGGCCGACACGTCGTAGTGCCAGTTGTCGACCAGTTCGCCACGCAACCCGACCACCAGGCTGGTGTCTTCCAGCGTGCCGTTGATCAGCGGCAGATAGCCGTTGGGATAGATCGCCCGATTGTTGTTCGAGGCGTTGCTGGCCCGATAAAACGCCGCCGTTTCGCCCCGGCGTTTGCTGTAGCCACCAAAGGTATAGAACTCGGCCGCATCGTTGAAGCTGTACTCGGAGTTGAACTCAAGCTTGCCCTCCTCCGTTTCGGGTTCGCCCTGACGGAAGACATGCTGGCCGTACGTCGTGGAACCGATACTGGCCGCGCGGAAGTCATCACCGGCGCGGTCGGTGTAATCATTGTTCGCGCCTTCCGCCGAGAGGTTCAGGAAGCCATTGGCCCCCAGGGCGAAACCACTATTACCGGCGACCTGGCGCTGAATGCCATCGCCCTTTTTGTATTCGCCGTACTTGGTCGAAATCGAACCGCCATGGTCGGCGTTTTTCAGGATGATATTGATCACCCCGGCGATGGCGTCCGACCCATAACGCGCCGAGGCGCCGTCGCGCAGGACCTCGATGTGGTCGATGGCTGACAGCGGTATCGCATTCAGATCCGCCGGCGCCGACCCACGCCCTACCGCACCGCCGAGATTGACGAATGCCGAGGTATGACGGCGCTTGCCGTTGACCAGCACCAGGACCTGATCCGGCGACAATCCGCGTAACTGCGCCGGTCGGGTCAGTTCTGCACCGTCCACCAGGCTGGGCCGAGGGAAGTTGATCGACGGGATCAGCCGGGCCAGCACCGTACCCAATTCGTTGGAACCGGAACTGCGCAAGCTGTCTCCGGAAATCACATCGATAGGTGAAAGCGAGGCGCTGGCCGTGCGCTCCTGGGCCCGGGTGCCGGTGACGATTACCGTATCGAGCCGGGTTTGTGTGGTGTTATCTCCAGCGGCTTCTTCAGCCAATGCGCCAGCGCTCCAGAACGCGCCCAATACGTTGGCCGAGATAATGGCCGTGGACAGAAGGTGTCGTGTGTAGCTCCCCATACCGCTCCCTATTGCTCTAAATCCATGGCCAAAAAGCCTGGAACTCAGACGAGCGATCCGTGCGGCGGACGGTGGCGGTCATCAATCTGATTTAGGATGAGTCCAGTGGTCCGGCGATATACTCTAAAGCGATATTAAATAAATATTTAAATACCATTAAAGAATAAGCGATGGCATAAGGCCGCTTACGACCTTGCTCAGCTGTAAGCCCCTGCAGGGCGAGCCCCATTCGGGCTTCAACTATTTTGCAAAGCTGCAAAGAACAACTGCTGGAGGAATTGGTGGGGCATTAGATTAGGATGATCGCGGCCCTGGACTTTTCATCCGCAGGCTATGTGATCACTGCCAATCAACCAGGAGGTTCGTCTCATGAGCAAAGCGCCCTACGTCCCTGCAAAGGTCTGGAAAAATGACGCCGCTTCTGGCGGTCAGTTCGCCAGTATCAATCGCCCAACCGCAGGGCCGACGCATGACAAGGCGTTGCCCATTGGCCAACACCCGTTGCAGCTCTATTCGCTGGCCACGCCCAATGGCGTGAAGGTCACCATCCTGCTCGAAGAACTGCTGGCGCTTGGGCACACGGGAGCCGATTACGACGCTTGGCTGATCCGTATCAACGAAGGCGATCAGTTCTCCAGCGGCTTTGTCGAGATCAATCCGAACTCAAAAATCCCGGCCTTGGTGGACCGCAGCGTAGAGCCGGCGATCCGCGTTTTCGAGTCCGGTTCGATCCTGCTGTACCTGGCGGAAAAGTTCGGAGCTTTCCTGCCCGCCGATCTGGCAGGACGCACCGAAACCCTGAACTGGCTTTTCTGGCAGATGGGTGCGGCGCCCTACTTGGGTGGCGGCTTCGGGCATTTCTACGCGTACGCGCCGGAGAAGCTTGAGTACCCGATCAACCGCTTCACCATGGAAGCCAAACGTCAGCTGGATGTCCTCGATCGTCGCCTTGCCGAGAGCCCGTACCTGGCCGGTGACCGCTATACCATCGCCGATATTGCGGTCTGGCCCTGGTACGGCCAACTGGTGCGCAACAACGTCTACTCCGCCGCCGAGTTTCTTTCTGCGCAGGAATACACCCATGTGCAGCGCTGGGCAGAGGACATCGCCAACCGGCCTGCGGTCATCCGTGGGCAGCGCGTCAACCGGACCTGGGGCGACGAGTCGAGCCAGGTATCGGAACGGCATGATGCGAATGATTTGGGCTGAACACCGCCGCCATCGTCCATCAATCCATCAAGAGTGCCCGACGGAACCGCTGACCGGCAGATTGCCCAGCAGGTTAAGCCCGGTGCTCTTCACGAACGCGTCATAGTCCATCGGCTTCTCGATACGGGTCTCAGCGTTGGGCAGTACGTAGGCCCAGGCGCGCTTGGAGGACACATCGTAAACCAGCTTGAACAGGCGCGTCGGCACCCAGACCTTGTTGTCGCCGATGGTGTTGTGGTCGGCGTCAAAGAGCGGGCCGGTAAAGACAAACACATTGCCATCGGCGCGCTTGGCAAACTTTCTGACGTCGGACTCGACCTTGCTCCAGATCTTGCGGTTATTGGTGGGGTCTTGCGGCACCATGTTCGACAGCGCGAAGGACTGGGCCATTGCATTGGGGCTCGGCGCGTCGGCTGCCGGGGATTGATGACCACGGTCCACGGCTGGATGTTGGCTGCGGTAGTCACTCAACTCCGCGCGCCCACTCTTGGGGATGCGTGGGTCCGGGTAGAACTGGTTGGTGCGCTCCTCGCCTTTGGCATCCTGCAACTGGGCTGAGTTAAGGCGTTCGACCACAACCAGCGGTGTCTTGCTGGTTTGCGAATACAGTACCGCGAAGTTGTCGGAACACAGGGTCAAGGGTTTCATCGTGGCCGACACAATCGCCGTGCTGATCGGTTTTGCTGCCGGGAATAGATCGGCGCAACCGTCAAACGATGCCTGTTTCTGTTGGTTTGAATAGAGGTCCAGGGCCGCGCTCTGGCTGATCGAGCCCGAGCGTGACGCGTGTTCCTGATGCTGGGTGGGCGCGTTGAAAAGGTCCAGCAAACCTCGGGCTTCTGCCCCGGTGGAGAGCAAAACAAGGGCCGACAGCCCAACTGCAATTTTGCGTAGGTGCATGGTTTAATTCTTCAATTGGAACAAAGGTGGGAATTGGTAAATATTTTATAAGGGCTCTGCTGTCTGGATAAGCGAGTTCAATACCAGTTTTATTTCAGAGGCCGGGTCTTTATGCCCCTGCAGTATCAAACCTTCCGACAGCGCAGTGAACGTCTTTGCAAGCGTGGCACACTCCAACGGAGGCTTCTTGCCTGCATGATTGAAGATAATCGTAATCAACTTACCCAAGGCCTCACTATTTTCCTCATGCAGTGCGTAGTAATGCGCTGAGAACTCCTCGTCACGCAAAGCAATTAGTTGTAATTCAGCATCAAGAATCGCACAACAGGTATTATTTTTGAGTGTATCAATGTAAGCATTCAACCCGTGAGTCAGTTCTTCCGATGAATACCCAGCAGCCAGAGTAACCCCCAATCGATCGATTTCAACCCGTTTGAATCTCTGGGTGAGTTGTAGAAGCAAGTCTGACTTGCTTGTAAAGTTTGAAAAAAAAGCGCCCTTTGAAAAACCAGCCTCTTCAGATATCGCGTTGACACTGGCGGCATGAAAGCCTTTCTTAACCATAAGATCAGTAGCAGTATCGAACAACTTGTCTCTTGTTACTTGCTGACTTTCTTCGCGACCTAATCTCTTCTTAATCACACCTTCGGCTCCTCTGGCCAAACAAAACAATATCTACTTGTAACTGAATGCAACAATCTTGCTATTCACTGAAAAATACGGCTTTAACCACTATACCTGATACTAGCCCATCTTAATCAATTTACATTTAAGCTTTTAACAGTGCCATGTAAATGCCATGTAGGGGAACGACGGCTGCGAGATGGGCTGCATCGACAGGTAGCGCCAGTAATGCCAGCGCTTGCAACTACTCATAAAGAGGCGTGATCTCCAGCGTGCTCGGGCATTCCGGCATCCGGCCCCCCCGCGTCCCCCCACCTGATCAATCGAATCGACAAACCCGCCTTGCGACGCTCCCAAGATACAGACGACAAGCGGAAAAAATTTCCGGCCGATGACCTTGCTCCGCCACCTCAAGTGAAATCCATGCAGCCTTGAAGTCGTTAACATTATGATTTTTATCGATTTAATTCCAAATCATGAACATCACTTCTAGGGCTATAACGAAATACCACTTGATTTTCAGATACCGAATGGTTTTTACTTACGTCGTTGGTTCAGCCAACACCTGATCAGAGCATCGAGGCCCGAGACATCAATCTCAATGCTGCAGCAGGTTACCCCACAGGAGCTGGATTTTAATGGAATATGCCTTTGTTACAGGCGCTACTGGCCTGCTCGGTAATAATTTGGTGCATGCGCTTTTAAAGCGAAATATCAAAGTAAAAGCACTGGTTCGTTCCGTAGAAAAAGCCAAGAAGCAGTTCGGCAATCTGCCTGTCGAGTTTATTGAAGGCGACATGCTTAATGTCGACGCCTTCAGTTACGCCCTACAAGGTTGTGATGCCTTGTTTCATACAGCCGCCTATTTCCGCGACAGTTACAAAGGTGGAAAACACTGGCAGAAACTATATGACACCAATGTCACTGGTACCGAGAGATTATTGCAAGCCGCTTATGCCGCCGGCATTCGTCGCGCAGTCCATACTTCATCCATTGCCGTATTGAAAGGCAACAAAGACCAACTCATCGATGAGACGATGTCTCGCAGTGAAACGGACGCCGACGATTACTACTTGAGCAAAATACTGTCCGAGCAAAAAATCCAGGAATTTTTGTTGCAACACCCGGACATGTTCATCGCAATGGTATTACCGGGCTGGATGTTTGGTCCTGGGGATATTGGTCCGACGTCATCAGGACAGTTCCTGCTCGACTTTGTCGAAATGAAATTACCTGGTGTACTGCCTGGAAGTTTTTCCGTAGTCGATGCCCGGGATGTGGCGGAACATCAACTCGCGGCAATGACACGAGGCAGGTCCGGAGAGCGCTATCTGGCCGCCGGTAATCATATGAACATGAAAAGCATTTTCCAGGCGCTCTCCAGTGTCAGCGGTGTAAAAGCACCGGAGCGAAAAATCCCGCTATTCATGCTGCGAGTAATTGCCTTGGTGTATGAAGGCTATTACCGAATCACGAAAAAGCCGGTACTGATCAGCACCTCCACCGTCAAACTGATAGAGCAAGAGTTGGGACGCACTAATTTCAGCCATAACAAAAGCCTGAAAGAATTAGAGTGCAAATTCCGCCCCGTCGCTGAAACACTGACCGACACCCTGGACTGGTATCGGAAAAACAACTACATAAAGCTTAATTGATATAACTTTTATAATGCCTGCCTCTGTAGATTTTTTTGTCTAACCATTACTTCAAGGATTGAGAGAGGTTGGTAAATGAAAAGCCTTTCATATAAAGAAGGTTTTCTGCATCGTTTCGTCGGTTTTTCAGAATCTTTCCCAGACCACATCGCTATCAGGAACCTGGACGCGGAAGCAGAAACTGTCACCTACCGTGAGTTGCGAATAAAGGCTGAAGAGTGCAACGGTGCACTCAAAAGTCTAGGTGTATTACCAGGCGACAAAGTAGCGGTTGTTCTACCCAATGGGGTGGAGTTCATCGCTTACTACCTGGCGATCATCGGGCGTGGGGCGACTCCGGTTATCCTCAATTACAAACTGACGTCATTCGAAATGAACAGCGTCATCAGCATTGCCCGGCCGGCGCTGGTCGTGACGACCGAAACACTGTTCGAACAACATCGCGAGACATTTCAGCCGGACTACGGTGTTCATCACGCCTTGTTGTTGAACGCCGCAAGCGAGCCATCCTCGCCGCTGCCCGACAACGCAACGGCCGATTCTCGACTGGCTAGACAGGCCGAACCGTTGTTGCTGCCCGAAGGCAATCCGATCGTTTCGGTGCAGTTCACCTATAGGGGCACCGGTAAACCTCTGGCCGTTTCCCACCGTTACCTCGACCTGACGCAATCGAGCGATGGTTTGCATGAGCAATTTCACCTTCAAGGGGTCGGCTCCGTTCATCTGGTGACGCTGCCGCTGTATGCCATCTTCGGACTGTCCGTGATGATGGTCTTTCCATTGAGCGTGGGCGCCACCCTGTTAATGACCAACACCCTGCTCAACAGGGACCTGGCGGAGATCTTGTCCGAGCATCAGGTCACATTTGCCTGCCTGGTACCCGACGTCATTCGCTACTTCAATACGCGACTGGCCAAACGCAAAGGCGCGCTTTTGCCGATGCACCCGCAACTGATGATTTATTCAGGAGGCAGCCATCTACCGGCGGACGAAGCCGAGAAACTCGGAAGGCTGCTGGGGTGCAATCCGGTGCTGCAAGGCTATGGCTTGACCGAAAGCATGCCGGTGATTGTCCAGAGTTCGATTGGCGAGGTTCATCGCGGCGCCATGGGGCAACCGATTCGTAACGTAGAGCTGAGGGTCGTCGACGCACAAGGTCTAGACGTCGCGCCCGGGCGTATCGGCGAACTGCTGATACGCGGCTCGATGGTGATTGACGGATATAACGATGCCGTGGACGCCAATGCCCGGTTCTTCCGGGATGGCTGGCTACACACGGGGGATCTGGTCTGGCGGGACGACGATGGACATGTGTTTTTCTATTGCCAACGCCTGCGAATCTCGAAAATAAAAGCGCAAATGGTCGACCTGACCGAAATCGAATCCATTGCCCTGAAGCATCCTGGCGTGGTCCGCGCGAAGGCTTACATCGTTCCAGACACCAAAGAGGTCAACGTGTTGCACCTGTGCGTTGCGGGGTACGGCGACCTGACCCAGAGCGCTATTTCCACCCAGCTCTCGCGTTACCTCTCAGGCTTCAAACTGCCCAGAACCATCGAGATTGTCTCTCTCAAGGAAGAGATCCATGCAAGCAACTAGCACACAACCGGTACTGGCCGTTTTCGACTTCGACGGCACATTGACCGACAGGCACACGTTCTGGCGGTACATGCGTTTTATCGTCGGGACCCAATCGTTTTGGCTGAGGATCGTTCCGCTGCTGCCAAAAATGCTCAGCGTGATCGTTGGCATCACACCGTTGATGCAGGCACGCCTGGCATTCATTGCCTGTTACCTGGGCGGCCTGTCAGTTGAGCAAGAGCGCGAACACGCCAAGTATTTCATTACCGAACAGCTACCCCTCTGGCTCAGGCCCGAGGCCCTGCGCCGCCTGCAATGGCACCAGTCCATGGGGCATGTCACCGCGCTGGTCAGCAACTCGCCGGAGAACTACCTGATTCCCTGGGGGCAGGCCGCAGGTTTTGACTACGTATGCGGCACCCGCCTGGCGACCGCGAAGAACAAACTGACCGGCGGGATATCGGGCACTAACTGTGTTGAGAGAGAGAAAGTCACACGGCTCAAAGGCTGTTTGAACAACCTTGATGACTTTTACATTTATGCCTACGGCGACTCGTCAGGCGACGATGCCTTGCTCGGCATTGCCAACTCTCCCTTCTATAGAAACTGGTACTGACAGATGAACACTCTGAGCACCTTGGCACCCAAGCACTTCGGCCCCGGTAACACTCCGACAGTCATGATCGTCGGCGCTGGCCCTATTGGCCTGTCCCTGGCAATCATGTTGAAAAAGTGGGGCGTCTCCTTTCGCATTATTGAAAAGAATGCCGGCCCCTCGACCGCAACCAAAGCGATGGCCATCCATTCCAGAACCCTGGAAATTTTTCGAGATCTGGGGGTTGCCGATCAGGCCATCAGCGACGGGTTCACGATCAACCAGTTTTCGGTGCAGTCGAACGCCAAACGGGTGCTCAACTACAACTTCTCCTACCTGGATACCACATATCCCCTGCTCCTCAGCCTGCCACAGCCGCAAACAGAAAAAATTCTGCTTGAGCGACTTAATGCGCTGGGGGTGGATGTGGAGTGGAGTACCGAACTGGTCGACATAGAAAACCAGCCGGGATCTGTGCGAATGACGCTCCATCATGCCGATGGCCGCGACGAAGCCTTCGCCAGTCGCTGGGTAGTCGCGTGCGACGGTGCTCGCAGCAACATCAGAAAACGTCTTGAGATGACCTTCGAAGGATCGTCTTACGACCGATTCTTCATGCTGGCCGATGCCGATATCGAGTGGTCTGGAAGCAAGGACGAAGGGGCTTTCTTCCTCGGTGCGCAGGATGGTTATGTGGCGGTCGCGCCGATCAGCGCCCAGTCCCGTTATCGGCTGTTCATCGAAATGCCCTACGACCTGCCGCCAGAAGGTGAGCGCCCGTCCCTGAGCCTGGAGAACTTTCAGCGGTTGTGCGAAGGACGCGGACAAAAGATGACGCTGTCCAATATTTCATCGACCACGATCGCCTCTTTCCAACATCGTCGCGTGCAGTCTCTGCAACAAGGCTCTGTGTTTCTGGTGGGCGATTCGGCGCATATCGGCAGCCCGATCGGTGGGCAATGGATGAACCTGGGCGTTTCCGAAGCCTACAACCTGGCGTGGAAAATGGCCTATGTCGATCAGGGCCTGGCGGATCAATCACTGCTGGATAGCTACAACGAAGAGCGCTACCCGGTCGCCCTGGAAGTGGAGAACACGGCACACCGACTGACTGGGCTGATTACGCTTAGGCATCGCGCCCTCGTCTGGCTGCGGGACAATGTTCTGCCACTGTTGAGCAACCGACGTAAAGTTCAGCGCAAGTTGCCTACGATGATTTCCGGTCATCAATATCACTACGGTAAAAGTGACTACTTTCAAGAATCGCTGACAAAAAAGCAGCGCATGAATTGGGACAAAAAAGGCAAGAAACCCGAATTCCCGACGTCTGCACCCCGCGCAGGTCAACTGGCGCCGGATGTCGAGTTGTGGCAACTGCAAGGGTTGCCGCCTAAACGCTTGATTGACTTGTTCCAGGGCACTTTCACGCTGCTGATTTTTAGCGCGTCCGATCAGTTTTCGCCCTTGTTACCGGGCTATTACTCGCTGGCCGAGTCGGTGGAGAAGGATTACCCAGGCATCAAGGCGTATTGCATCATCGATGCTCTGGGCAGCGCCGATCTGCCGAGTTGGCACTCGACGTTGCTGGACCCCGATTGGCGGCTGCACAAGCGTTACCATGCCAAAGAGGGCACGTTGATGCTGATTCGCCCTGACGGCTACATCGCTTTCCAGGGGGCTGATGCAATCACGCTCTTCACTTATCTGAACGTAAGATCCGGGCTGCTCAAGGGAGCCAGAAAAACAACATCTTCCGAGATCGACATAGTAGAACTCCAACTTTAAGTCTCTATATGGCTACTGCCGGTTTGCTTCATTGAGTGACACAAGGCCCGCCCCTGGGCCATGACTTTTGATTTCTTGTTGATAGAAAACATATACCGACTTTGGTTAGGAGAACCTCATGCGCGTCCAACTCAACGATGTTGTGCAGGAATTCATCGTGTCCAATGGAAAAATAGCCCATAGCTATTTCTCTCTTTCAGAAAAAATCATTGATTCACTTTGCGATTCCAATATCGAAAAAGAATCAATATTGATGCGTGTACTGGAGCAGGCCGAATCGGTCACTGCGCATTACTTCAATGCGCATCAACAAGTCCTGGAAGGCGTTTATGCCCACGGGGTTGAAGCGCCAGTCAACAGAAGTCTGCCAGTCCTGGAGCCCGTGCACTCAAACCCGGTAGTGCTGGCATCGGCCCCCGTTGTGCAGCAAACGCCTGCGCTCAGCTACGGGCAATGGCTGCGCGCCGAAATAAGCTCGGTCACTGGCTTCAAAAAGGAACAAATCGACTTCGATCAAAGTTTCGAGAGTCTGGGCATCGACTCCTTGGGGCTGGTCGATATCTTCGAGTCCCTGGCTCAGCACTTCCCGGAAAAGAAAGAGCTCACCTCGTCGCTCTTTGATGCGCCCTCGCCTACTGTTTTGCTGGCACGGCTTGAAGCCAATCCGCAGGCACCTGCCCTGGATGTCGAAGCCTGGGTACTTGATCAACTGGCGACGATCACCGGTTTTACGGTTGAGCAGATCGACCAGAAGCAAAGTTATGAAAGCCTGGGCCTGGACTCCCTGGTGCAACTGGACTTCCAGGAAGCCGTTGTCGCTGTGTGGCCGCAACTCAAGGCCAACAGCACTGAGTTGGTCAACGCCAAGTTTCCACAAGAAACTATCGCACTGATTAAAGCCGCCCTGGCCTCCCCCGAGTCGACCTCAGTGGTACTCGGCGAAGCACAACCAACAAGCACCACAGCCCCTCAAGAGCAGATAAGCCATCAGCTTTTAAACGCCCTGTCCCCGCTGATCCCCGACGCCCCAACGTCGATCGACATCAAGACACCTTTCGCACAGTTGGGGCTCAGCGGTTTTGCCCGAGAAACACTCTGCCAATCAATGGCGCAACAGTGCCCTGTCAGCGAATTTGCCGGTGAGGCGCTGATGTCACGGCGTACCCCGCAAGACGCAGTGTCGCTGCTGACAAGACTGGGCTGAGCCGTTGTAGCAAATGGAATGGAATCCGGGTGATCGCAAAGGTCACCCAGCATTTTGACAACCGGGAGAACGGGTATGAGTGGCGCGGTAGCGACAGAGGACGATTTTTGTTTCAGTGCAATGGCAGGAGAGTTTCCCGGGGCACCATCAACGGATGCGCTTTGGCACTTGCTCTCGCAGGGACAGGTGGCGCCCATCCATTCGATGCTGACACGCTGGGAGCTGAACAAGGCGTCCATCTATTCAGCCAAGAAAGGCGAAAAGGATCGTACTTACCTGGACAGTGCTTATTGCCTGACGGACGACGCATCGACCCCCTCGCGGCATGAAGGACGGCAGGTCGCCATCGGCAAGAAAGTGCTCCAGACACTCCTCACCCAGCTTGCCGCGCAAGGCTCGGTATTGATCAACGAGCGCACGGCGTTGGTGGTCGCGACGTCCTGGAGTGATGAGAGTTACTTCGTCACGGGCGTCAGCGGAACAGCCGATGCACCACGGGGTTATACGCCAGGTGAACAAGTTGCCGAGCTGGCGGCGACTTTCGCTTTGGGTGGCCCGGCATTATCGGTAGACACCGCCTGCAGTTCGTTCCCCTACGCCATCGACATGGCTCAAGCCTTAGTCAACAGCGGGCAGGCGGATAACGCGATTGTCATGGCACTGAACACCGTACTGCCGCCAGCGCTGTTTCTGGGATTCTCGCAGCTCACAGCCTTTTCCTCTCGAGCCCAAATGCAGGCGTTCGGACAGGACGCTGACGGCATTGTGCCCGGCGAATGCGCGGTTGCCTTTCTGGTCGAGCCAGTCTCCGGGGCCTTGATTGCCAAGCGTCGCCCCCTGGGTGTTTTGCGGGCATTGGGACTCTCGGCCGATGGCGCCGAAGGCTCAGTGTTTGCGCCTGGCAAACAGGCTCAGTGCACGGCTTACCAGCGTGCCTATGCCGGTCTTGATCCCAACGACGTGGACTACATCGAGACCCATGGCACCGGCACTCCGCTGGGGGATGCGACAGAACTGGATTCGTTGAACAGCTTCTTCGCCCCTCATCGCACCGCTGGCAAAAAGATAACGATCGGTTCGATCAAGTCGGTCATTGGTCACCCATTGGCCGCCGCTGGAGGCGCTTCGCTCGCCAAAGCGCTGATGATCTTGCGTCACAAGGGTATTCCACCTCAGCCCGACTACCGCCCCAGCGCAAAAGTCGATGAGACTTGCCTGCAGTTGGCCACAGAGCAGGTACAACCCCTTGCCGATCGTCAGTCGGCGATCCGGGTCGGCATCTCCAGTTTTGGTTTTGGCGGCGCCAATGCGCATCTGGTGGTGGAGGAATACATCCCCGACAACCGCCCTGCCATCCCCCGGGTCGCCCCCGGCGTGCTGATGCTGGACCTGGCCATTGTCGAAGCCGAAGCGGCGATCGGCAGTCACTTCTCCTTGCAGGCACTCAAGCAACAACTCGATCATCCCGCAGCACCGTCAGTCAGCTTCCCTTATGGACGCTTCGTTGATTGCGCAGCCACTGCGGGTCAGCCTTTGCTGGGCCAGTTCCTCGCGCAGGATCGCGTGATTGATATCGACGGTTTCGGCATGGGCCCCAAACCGCTGGCCCATGTCGATCCGTTCAAACTGTTGATCACCGATCGGATCAATCATCTACTGCGACGCTTGCCAGGTGTGGCCGGTTCATCCGGGACCGCGATGGTCATGTGCTGCAACATGGGTGGGGAACGCTTCAGCAATGCGTATAGCGGCGCCCACACGTTCTACTCCCAGGCCCAAGGCGTGCCACCGGGTGTCGAAGTGACGGACGTGGCAACCATGTTGCCGAACATGTTGTCCGGCTACCCGGCGAAAATTTTTGACTTCAAAGGTTTCCATCAAACACTGGTCGGCACCCCCGGTTTGTTCTGGCAAACCTTGCTGGCATCGCCGCAATGGTTCAAGGAAGGCGTGACGACTCTCTTGCTCGGTGCCGGGCGTTTTATCAGTGGCGAAATAGAGATCGAACGCGCCCGGCACTCGGCGACACTGCAAGGTGAAGGGTTGGGGGTGATTGCGCTGCGTCCCTATCGACCAGGCTCCAGCGACAAGCCTTTACTGGTGATCCGCGCAGCGGTGCTGGGCCATGCGGCGAACTCGCTGGAAGAAGCTTGCCAACTGCTGGGCAAAGAACGGAGCCAACACCAGCATATTGAGGTCTGCGAGCTGCAACCGGATGCAACGCATCCAAGCAGCTCACTGCAAGAGATGACCGGTTTCCTGGCTGAAGCCAGTGGCATCGAAACCCTGTTGGCGGTGCTGTTGCGTGCCTCGGCTCACACGGTGATTGAGGTGCGCGAGGCCGGCAAGGCCGTGCTGTGGTTATTTACTGAAAAGCTTCAGGAATGGCGCCCGGCCGCAATCGAATCCGCCACTGCCGTCAAGCACCCGTTCACGTTGCGTTTCGCTCACGCGGCGCCCCAGGAACTGCAACCCGTCATTCCGCCCGCCCGTCCTGTCAGCCTGGTCAGGGAACCGCGTCACGACGGCGTCGATGTGCTGGAACTCAGTAACTTGCTGACCAGCACCGTGCTCTCAGGGCTGCGTGTCAGAACTCGTGCCATGGAGGGGCTTTTTGCCCTGCACCGTGGTTCTGATGCCCAGCGCCCCGCGTACTGGAAACGTCGCCCGGAAAATAGTGTGATCACCAACGTCCAGCGTGGCCCTCAGTCACTGCACGCCCAGCTTGTGGTGAATGAAGCGCACCCGTATTTCTTCGACCATCCCCTTGATCACATCCCTGGCATTTTATTGCTCGAAGGCGTGTTGCAACTGATTGAACTGGCCACGCCGCCACTAAGTGGCCGAGTCGCCTATGTCAAAACCCTGAGTATCAAGTTCCAGCAATACGTGCAGAAACAGGGCGCGATTGATATTCATCTGGAACAAGGCAACGACCCACAGGTGTTCAATGCCAAGGTCATGCAGACCGGCAAGCTGATGTGCACGTGCGTTCTTGGCATGGCCTACAACTCGGCGTTCGAGACGTCGCCCGCCGGCGAGTTCACGGCTACACGCTGCCGCGACAAGGCGTTGCTGCACAAGGCCCGAGAAGAAAACATCATCGTCAGTGACATGAGCGGTATCACCCAGGGCTTGAGCGTAGACACGGTAAAAGTGCCGGAGGAGCACATCTTCCAGGAGGGCGACCCGGAGCACTATTCGATGGTCTATTTCCTCGAAGTTGCTCGCCAGTGCTACATGCAGATTGCCCACCGTTATCTGCAAATCCCACTCAATACCCCGATGAACCTGCTGGCCTTGAGTTTCACCCTGGATCGGCCCATCCCCAGGAACAGCCCTCTGTCGTTGGCACCGCAAGCCGGTTTTGACGCACAGGATCAGCCATTCAAAACGAACCGCATCTATATCGACCTGTTCAATCGGGGCGAAAAAATCGGTCAGGCCAGTATTACCGCTCAAGTGTTGAGTCAATCCGCGCCCGCTGCGTAAGGCATTGAGTTGCCTCACGCTCCAGCATGACAGCGCCCCACACAATGAAGGTGTCGCCGTGAACGATGTAAATGTACAAGTCAGCGTCAAATCGCCGCCTTCTGAAATCTGGAAGATCTGGAGCAACTTCTCCGACGCGCCGTTATGGGATACCGACGTCCGCCATTGTGAACTCGATGGCCCGTTCCAGCCTGGAACACGGGGCAAGTGCATCCTCAAGAATGGCCTGAACATGCCGCTGAAACTGGAAGCGGTGCGAATGCATGAAAGCTATCGGAACACCGCAAGACTGCTTTGGATCGACCTCGAGTTCGATCACCAGATGTATCGACTTTCCCCCGCTGAAACCCGGGTCACCCACAGCGCAAAAATCTCCGGCCCCTTGAGTTTTTTATACCGCGCGCTGTTACGAAAAATGCTGACGGCAGCCATGACCACCGCACTGGAAAACCTGCGCACGCTGGCAGAACAACGAGCGCATGTGATGAGCCATCTCGTGCCTGACAATCCTGACACGCATTGGCAACGCTGATGAAAGCCCCCGGGAGCAGGCGTGTTGCACGCTCACGCCTGAGCCCCCCTTCGCTTACTTATCGATAACGGCACACTTCGGACCGAGCATGAACCTACTCAAAAGCACTCAGTATCTTGTTACAGGCATCATTGGCATGGGCTTTATCACCCCGGCGTCCAGTTCCGCCGACACGCTCGGCCCTTACATCGGTGTCATGGGCGGCCTGAACTGGGTTGCCGCGCAGGACCTTAATCAAAACCACCTCGATTTTGTCGAAATGCAGTTCAACCAACCGCTGGACTCCGGCTACGCCACCGGACTGGCACTGGGCTGGCGATTTCCCGTCGGCCTCAGGCCTGAACTGGAGCTCAGCTACCGCAAAAACACCCTGACCCAGTTCAATCACCGGGTCTACGAAGGCGGCGGGAGCATCCCCGGCAAAGGCAAAGAGGAAGTCACCAGCCTGATGGCCAACCTCTGGTATGACGTCTTGAATCTGCCGGCGCCCTTCAGTCGGTTCACGCCCTACATTGGCGGCGGCCTGGGCTACAGCACTGTGTCGATCAGTGGCCTGGAAGCCGGCGGCGTGCATTTCGGCGATACTCATCGCGACACCGTATCGGCCTACCAACTTGGGGCCGGGTTAGGTTTCGAGCTTACCGATCAATGGTCCATGTCCCTGGATTATCGATACCTCAAGACTCGCGATGCGCACTTCGGTGACATTCAGGGCCTGCCCCAAGGCGATGTACGCACGGGCTACAGTGCCCAGTCATTAATGCTCGGCCTGCATTATGGGTTTTAAGCGGTTAAACAGATCGGCGCCTGGCACGCTACTCAGATACCGTCACCCGATTACGCCCGGCGCTCTTCGACACATATAGCGCCTGGTCCGCCCTGGCAATCAGGTCGGCGTGGCTGGTCGAAGACGAGCTCAGGTCGGCCACGCCCAGACTGATAGTGAAACGGATGCGGTGCCCATCATGCAGGACTTCCAGCGCTTCGACGGCCTGGCGCAGCCGCTCGGCAAAAAAATGGGCGCCGACCTTGTCGGTGTCCGAAAGCATTACTGCGAACTCCTCCCCTCCATAACGCCCCGCTACATCGCTGTCGCGCACATGTTCGCGGACCAGCCTGGCCACTTGTTCAATGACCTGATCGCCCGCCGGGTGGCCATAGGTATCGTTAACGCGTTTGAAGTGGTCGATATCAAACATCACAAGGCTGGTGGCATTGCCATAGCGCTGATGTCGGGCATAAGCGACTTTCAGGCTTTCCTCCCAATGGCCGCGGTTATACAGCCCCGTCAGCCGATCGGTACTGGAGAGTTGTTGTAATTGGGCATTAACCGCCTGGAGCTGATGCCGATTGGTTGCGACATCGGTGACGTCATAAATCACCAGGCAAATATGATTGATGTGGCTGTCGGTGGAGCGTAACGGCAACAACGTAGTGTTCTGGTACATGAACTCTTCCTGGCCGGTGATCGGCTGGTAGTTCTTGAAACGCACCAGATAAGGTCGCTGCTCCCAGATCGTGAACGCTGGCGTACCCAGGGTGGCGACACTTTCCACCTTGCGGGTGAACCATTCACGATTCACTTCGGGAAACAGGCCGAAAAAACACTGATTGTGAGCGTCCTTGGGCTGCACGCCGGAGCGGTTCTCCATAAAGGTATTCCACACCTGCACACGATAATCTCGGTCCAGCACCACCACCCCGACATCGATGCTCTGGACGATCGCCAGCAACCAATGGAATTCATTCAGATCGATCGAATCGTTCATGGCTCAGTTCATCAGGTAAGCGAGTTTATGGGTTAACCGTTCGATGGAGTCTTCCGTGAACAGCAACAACAAGTCGAAGCGAATATCGTGCCCTTCCAGGCTGTAGCTGATTTCCACCGCCAAGGTCTTTTTCCAGTGCTGCCGGTTGACCCGGATCAGTTCGTCGATAGCCGTGTGTTGGCCGAGGACTTGTGGATGGCCTTGGGAAAACACCACATCAATCTGTTCCGCAATACTGCTCAGGCAAGCGCCAATCAGAACGCTGGCCAGGTCCAGCAGCATTTCCAGGTCCGAATACTCGGCGCTTTGTCGTTGCATCAATTGGGCGATGTCGGCAATTTCCGAATCGTGGAACATCAGCAACGCTTCGCCGGCGATGCCACTGCCGATAAATCCCTGGCAGATGGCCGTGAGATCCTTGCAACTGCCGGCGTCGCTCAAGGCCATGTGCAATTCGCCGACTTCGAGGATGTTCACGTTCGGTACCGGTAACTGGACAAAGACCCCCAACACTTTTGCGATCAATGCTGCCGCCCGGCCGATGGCAACGTTAACTGTTTCGCGGAATGCATCTTGGAAACTGATGACCGTGCTCGCCGCCGGACGACTCCCTGGAGCAGGCTGGCCGACTTCTGCCAAAAGGCCCAGTTGGCTAAGCGTCTGGCGCAACTCGCTTTCGTCGAAAGGCTTTTTCAGGAACGCCAGTGCTCCCAGCTCATGCACCCGGCGTACCGCTTCTTCTTGAACGTCACCGGAGATCACGATGACTTGCGAGATCAATCCTTCGGCACGTATAGCGCTCAATACTTGGTAACCGTCCATTTCCGGCATGGTCAAGTCAAGCAGCACTACCTTGCCCAGCCCCTGCCGGATAGCGTCCATTCCCTGGCGACCATTACTGGCCTCGGTGACCGAAACCGGCCAGTCAGCCGGCAGCGCCCGTAACACCTGCTTTCGGGCCATGTTGGAGTCGTCACATACCAGTAGAGGGATCACTAACCATCTCCGCGTTCATCGCCTTGGGCATCAGGAAAAACCTGTGACATAACGACATTTTTTATAAAAGACAAACTAAGTTGTGGTTTTTTCTTCAACACACACGCCGAGTGTTCATTCAGGGACAAGATTGATAACGCTTGTGAGTCGCGGCCTCCCTGTCTTGGCCGGGGTATTCATCGACATGAAAGCATAAAGCAGTCCAGCAAAGTCATTGTGATGGTGATCAACACACTGAATGGCTTGGGAATTAGAACATTGCACGGTTTATTGCTTCCCGTTGAGATGGGTTTTCGTGGGCCGGGTGTCTGTCGTCAACGACCTGAGACCCGCGCCTCTGGCGTAGTGGCTGGGCGGCACGCCAACGTGCCGGGTGAACGCGGTGCTGAACGCACTGGCGGAACGGTAGCCGACACATTCAGCAATCTCGGCCATGCCCTGTTGCGTGCGACGAAGCAAATCCTTGGCGACGGCCATCCTCCACACCAACAGGTATTCCATCGGCGCCTGGCCCAGGGTGCTGATGAATCGCTTGAAAAACGCAGAACGCGAAAGTGTGGCAATGCCTGCCAATTGCGCCACCGTCCACCCATGTGCGAGGTTTGCGTGCATCTGTCGCAGCGCCTTGGACAGGCGCGGATCAGTGAGCCCGCGTAACAGGCCAGGGGGCGTCTGCTGCGCCGTTATGGAGCGCAACGCCTCGATCAGCAGCACCTCGACCAACCGCGTCAGAATCAACTCACGGCCCACTTCCTGCGCCGTCGACTCTTCACGCAGCAGCCGCACCAGTGTCGCCAGGCGCTCGACGCCGCGCACGTGCACGCACCCCGGGAGCATCGCCACCAGCAACGCCGCGTCGGGAGACTCAAAGTCGAAATGACCACCCAGCAGCCGTACATCCGCAGGCCCCTCGGGATCGCCGTGGCGCAATTCGTCTGTCTGAGTGGTGCCATAAACCGGCACCATCGCGACCGGTTCAACAGGATCGAACCCGGAGAGTGTGAAAGCCGGTGTCTTCGGCAACAGCAGAAAATCACCCGCTAGCAGGATCATTTCAGGCTGCCCATCGACGGCCAAACGACAACTGCCCTCCAGGACTGCACAGAAACTCGGCAGGCCAAATTCGCAATAACGCACGCCCCAGCGCCCGGCGCCGCTGATGCCTTTGGAAAACACGGCGCGGGGTTTGAGCAGCGCGATAACGTCAGACAGCGGATCGCTCATAAGGAGACTTATACGAATGAAATTCGGACTTCAGATTATAGAGAGTCTTAAGCGGTAAGGTTATCTTCGTCATGGTACCCACCACCTGGAAACACCCATGAAAACCGTTCTAATCACTGGTTGCTCGTCTGGTTACGGCCTTGAAACAGCGCGTTACTTCCTCGCCAAAGGCTGGAACGTGGTCGCCACCATGCGCAGACCCGACACGGCGCTGCTGCCAGCCTCGGAGCGCCTGCGTATCCTCGCGCTCGACGTGACCGAGCCGCAGAGCATCGCCGCAGTACTCCAAGCCAGCGGGCCGATTGATGTGCTCGTCAATAACGCCGGCATCGGCCTGTTCGGTGCTTTCGAAGCGACGCCTATGGCCACTGCACGGCAAATTTTTGAAACCAACACTTTCGGCGTGATGGCCATGACCCAGGCAGTGATCCCGCAGATGCGCGCCCGCCATTCAGGGGTTGTGGTGAACGTCACCAGCAGTGCGACCCTGGCGTCCATGCCGATGGTCGCCGTGTACACCGCCAGCAAACAGGCCATCGAAGGTTTTACCGGCTCACTGGCCCTGGAGCTGGCCACCTTCAACGTCAGCGCCAAACTGGTGGAACCTGGCTACGCCCCCACCACCCGCTTCAGCGATAACGCCGGCGAACGTATGGCGGGGATGATTCCCGAGGCGTACGTCGACTTTGCTCAACGTATTTTTGCCACGTTGGGCGCCGCACAATGCACCACCGAACTCGACGTGGCTGAGACCGTCTGGCGCGCGGCAAACGATACGACCGGGCAATTGCACTTCCCCGCAGGTGCGGATGCCCAGGCATTGGCGGCTAAATCACGCCTTTGATGCAGTACAGCGAGTGCCTGCCCTTTGGCAAGGGCGACGTCAACGATCAGGGGTGGCTCGGGGTCGCCTCACATCCACCCCAGCCACGCCCAGTAAGTACTGGCAAACACCAACAGCAAGCCATAACCGATCAGCGTAATCACCACGCCAACCCGGGCGAATTGTTTGGGATTGAAGGTGTCTGTGCCCAGGCACACCATATTTTGCGGCGCATTGATGGGCAGTATGAAGCCGAAGCTGACGACGAATCCCAGCAGCATGGTCATGCCCAATCGACTGAAATCCCCGGGCAGGGTTTGCAGGACAGCCATCAGGATCGGAAGCAACGCCGAGGTCAGCGCGGTGGCACTGGCAAAGCCCAAATGGATCAGGATGAGAAAAGCACTGAGGACCGCAAACACCCCCAACGTGCCAATCTTGTCCAGGCCCGTATGGCTGACAACCTGGACACCCAGCCACTGCCCGGCCTGGGTGGTCAACAGCGCGGTCCCCAGGCTGATGCCGACGCCGAAGACAATTACCGTACCCCACGGAATCCGGGCTTGAACGTCTTTCCAGGTCATCACACCGAAACGGGGCAGCAACAACAGAACCAGCCCGGCATACGTGGTCGAGGTTGTATCGAAAGCATGCAACTTGCCTTCAGTCGCCCAGCCCAAAAGCAGCAGGCCAGAGACCAATGCCAGGCGTTTCTGCGCCCCTGTCATGGGGCCCAATTCAGCCAGGCTAGCCACGATGGCAGCCTTGCCACCGGGCACGGTGTCAGTTTCGGGGGGCAACATTTTCAGCACAATGAAGATCAACACCATGGACATGATGATGGCCCATGGCGCGCCGGCGATAAACCAGTCGATCCATGACACACGCTGGCCGAGCATCTTGTCCATGAAGCCGACTGTCAGCAAATTCTGCGCAGCGGCGGTTTGAATGCCGACGTTCCAGATACTCGTCCCCTGCGCCACGATGATCATGATGCCCGCAGCGATATTGGAACGCTTGGCGACCCCGAATGCGGCGATCACACCCATCATGATCGGTACCACGCAAGCGCTTCGCGCCGTGGCGCTAGGCACTACCAGACTCAGCAACACGATGACAACCATGGCGCCCAGCAGTATTCGCCGAGTACTGCCGCCTACCTTCGCCAGCGTTACCAACGCGATACGCCGATCCAGCCCGGTGTGCGTCATCGCGGCGGCAATAAACAGAGCACCGACCACCAGCGCCAGGGCCGGATTGGAAAAGCCGCTGAGCGCCATCGTGATCCCGGCCGACGAACCGTACGTCAGTGAAGGGTTTTGAAGCGTGGGTGCCGTGCCGATCAGTAGGGCCATCAGCGACGTAATCATGATCGCGCTGGCTTCGTAAGACACCGCTTCGGTGACCCACACCGTCACCGCAAATACGAGAATGGCCAACATCCGTTGCCCGGCAACGGGCAGATCCGCAGGCAATGGCAGGATCAATACGATCACTAACGCAAGGCATGCCGCGATCAGCCCTGACGGAAACTGAACCGATACCGATGGTGTCGCCTGGGGGCTTGGGTCGCTCATCAATTGCTTCCCTCAAAGGGTGCCGAAAGGCTGACTGAATACTGTATTCATATTCAGCCACCAACGGCGGGTGATGAGTTTGAGCCAGGTCAAGGTTGCGGAGCACAATGGGAAACGTGCAGGTGTGGAAAGGTTAATCGCAGCCCAAAGAGCGCCTTGAGCAAACCCGGCTAGGCACATTCACGTCGCTATAGTCGACTCTATTGCCGACCGCACTTCCAGGAGCCTTGTCCCAGTGTCCGACACGCCGATTAACTTCGCTTACACAAAACGCTTCAACGACGTACTCGCCTACATTGATGACAATCTCGAAGGTGATTTGTCGGTGAAGACGCTGAGTCATGTGGCGAATTTTTCGGCGTTTCACTTCCATCGCCAGTTCACCGCATTCGTCGGCGTGCCTGTTTCACGTTATGTGCAACTGATGCGGCTACGACGCGCGGCACACCGGCTGGCCGCCCTCGCGGATTACTCGGTACTTGAGGCTGCACTCGGTGCTGGTTTCGAAAGCCCCGAGGCATTTTGCAGGGCGTTCAAGCGGGCGGTCGGTATGACGCCGAGTGCGTTCAGGAAGGCGCCGAACTGGCAGGTCTGGCATGCGGTGTTCGCCATCCCTCACTTTTCCAGGACCCTCATCATGCAAGTACGAATCGTGGAATTCCCCGAAGTCCGGGTCGCAGCACTTGAACACTGCGGCCCCACCGGGCTCGTCAATGAAAGCGTGCGCACGTTCATCGAGTGGCGTATGCAGAGCGGGCAGTCGCCGGTGGCCTCGAGTCGCAGCTTTGGCATTCCCTACGGCAACCCCGACACCACACCCGCGCAAGCATTTCGCTTCGCAATCTGCGGCGAGATTCAAGAGGCCGTGAAACCGAATGCATTCGGCGTGCGCGAGCTCGTCATTGCTGGCGGTCGCTGCGTCGTGGTGCGGCATGTAGGGTCACCGGACCACATCGGCGAATCGATCTATCCGATCTATCGCGACTGGCTTCCGGCCAGTGGCGAAGAGCTTCGCGATCAGCCGCTGTTCTTCCATTATCTGAGCGTCTATCCGGAGACACCGCAGGATCAATGGCAAACGGATGTGTATATTCCGCTGCAATAACGGAGCACCTAAGCTCAAGGGATTTTCCAGGCGGCTCATGGCACGGGGGCTGAAAAGAGCGTTTCAGCAGCGATAGAGCGGGGTCCCGCGCCTGATTCAAATGTGCTCTTCCGCCCCGCCCAGGCTGTTGTCGTCCCGTGGCGAGCGTCCGAAATACGCCTTGTAGGCGCGGCTGAAAGAAGCCTCGGACTCGTAGCCAATCGCAAACCCCACTTCGCCGATGCGGCTGTTGTGCTTGGCCAGCATCGTTTTTGCCAGGGTCAGTCGCCATTCATTCTGGTAACGCAGCGGTGAGCGTCCCACCAGCGCGCTGAACCGATCGCAGAAGCTTGACCGTGACATGCCGGCGATTATGGCGAGTGCATCGATGCGCCATTGTTGCCCGGGCTTTTCATGGATGGTTCTGAGGGTCCGAGCGATGCGCTCGTCGGACAAGCCCCCTAGCCAGCCTGAGGCCATGCCGTGCTGAACCCAGGTTCGCAGGATGCGAATGACGGTGAGGTCAATGAGGCGCGAAACCATCAACGCGCCTCCAGGCTGCGTGTCATTGGCCTCGATGAGCATGAAATGCAGGATACCTTCTGCCCACGCGGCGGCTTC
>Ga0302175_10000096_pt1 | contig 36623 bp, 27 predicted proteins | sample I_Fen_N3_3_FD_198791 | JGI IMG/M metagenome (GOLD analysis project Ga0302175, IMG submission 198791) | Peat permafrost microbial communities from Stordalen Mire near Abisko, Sweden - I_Fen_N3_3 | ecosystem: Environmental > Terrestrial > Soil > Wetlands > Permafrost | place: Sweden: Abisko... | reverse complement strand
TGAAACGATGCATCGCCGATGGTAGTGTGGGGTTTCCCCATGTGAGAGTAGGTCATCGTCAAGATTAAATTCCGAAACCCCTATCTGCGTATGCAGGTAGGGGTTTTGTTTTTGTCCGCAGGAAAGTTCGTACAGCATTCTCGGACGGCTCCCGGCTGTCACCGTCCCCCGACAGTGCTAAGGTTCGGCCCTAGCTTTTGTATTTTTCCAAGGAAGCCTTTATGCCGGACGCCGCGTCCCTCAATGCTGGTTTTATGGTGGTTCAGAGCAACAGTTTGGATGAACTGCGCAGCCTGGTGATCAGCGTAATGCGGCATTACCCGCTGGCTCCCTTGGAAAATGAAATCGCTTTGGTACAAAGCAACGGCATTGCTCAATGGCTGAAGCTCGCGTTGGCTGAAGACCCTGAAGATGACGATACGGGCGGTTGTGGCATCGCAGCTGCAATCGATGTTCAACTGCCGGGCAGCTTCATGTGGCAGCTCTATCGTATGGTCCTGGGCCGTGATGAAATTCCGGTCAAGTCACTGCTCGATAAAGCGCCGCTGACCTGGCGTTTGATGCGCCTGCTGCCGCAGTTGATCGACCAACCGCATTTCGAACCTCTGCAACGATTCCTCACCCATGACTCCGATCTGCGCAAACGCTATCAGTTGTCTGAGCGTCTGGCGGATCTGTTCGACCAATACCAGGTGTATCGGGCCGACTGGCTGGAGGATTGGGCGGAAGGTCGACACCAATTGCGAAATGGCAGAGGCGAAGCCAAAGCCCTGACCCCAGCCAATTGCTGGCAGGCGGAATTATGGCGTGCGTTGCTGGTGGATGTGGGGGTACAAGGCATGGCGCAAAGCCGTGCGGGTGTGCACCAACGGTTTATCGAACGCATCAACAATATTGAAGTTGCGCCAACAGGACTACCATCCCGGGTGATCGTTTTCGGGATTTCTTCGCTGCCCGCCCAAGCACTGGAAGCACTTGCCGGACTGGCTCGATTCAGCCAGGTCCTGCTCTGCGTTCATAACCCATGTCGCCACCATTGGGCAGACATCGTCGCCGATAAAGACCTGCTGCGGCATCAATATAAGCGTCAGGCCCGAAAAAGCGGCATGCCGGTTGTCCTCGATCCGCAAACCCTTCACCAACATGCTCATCCGCTGTTAGCCGCATGGGGCAAGCAGGGGCGGGACTACATAAACCTACTTGATAGCTACGACGATCCCGGCAGTTATCGCGCGGCATTTCGTGATGGGCGGATCGACCTCTTCAGCGAAAGCCAACCACAGAACATGCTTAATCAGTTGCAGGACGACATTCTGGAACTGCGTCCTTTAAGCGAGACTCGTGAACATTGGCCGGCCGTTGATCCACAGAGCGATCAATCGATCCGTTTTCACATTGCCCATAGTGCTCAGCGGGAAGTCGAGATCCTTCACGACCAGCTACTCGAGCGCTTCAGTGCCAACCCGGACTTAAGACCGCGCGATGTAATCGTGATGGTTCCAGACATCGATAGTTACGCGCCGCATATCCGTGCAGTGTTCGGTCAGCTCGAGCGCGGTGACCCGCGTTTCATTCCCTTTACGCTGGCGGATCAGGGACAACGCGGCCGCGATCCGCTACTGATCGCTGTCGAACACCTGCTCAAGCTACCGGACAGCCGTTTCCCGGTCAGTGAGATCCTCGACCTGCTGGACGTTCCCGCGCTGCGTGCCCGGTTTGGTGTCGAAGAGCGCGACCTGCCAACCCTGCACCGCTGGATCGAAGGTGCCGGTATCCGCTGGGGAATGAATGCCGAGCAACGAGCCGGCCTCGGTCTGCCGCAGGAACTGGAGCAAAACAGTTGGCGTTTCGGCCTGCGACGGATGTTGCTCGGCTATGCAGTCGGCAGCGCCAGTGCCTGCGAGGGGATAGAACCCTATGACGAGATCGGCGGGTTGGATGCCGCGCTCATCGGTCCTTTGGTTGCACTGCTGGACGCACTGGAAATCGCGCACCATGAACTCACGCAACCTGCCCCGCCAAAACAATGGGGCGTGCGGTTGCAGGGGCTGATTCAGCTGTTTTTCAAAGCCAGTAACGAACACGACGACTACTTGTTGGCTCAGCTCGAAGAGTTGCGTGAAACCTGGCTTGATACCTGCGAATCCGTGGGATTGCAGGACGAATTACCGCTGACCGTAGTCCGTGAGGCCTGGCTGGCCGGCCTCGATCAAGGGCGCTTGTCCCAACGCTTTCTGGCCGGGGCAGTCAACTTCTGTACCTTGATGCCCATGCGAGCCATCCCGTTCAAACTGGTGTGTCTGCTCGGTATGAACGACGGCGACTATCCGCGCGCGCAACCACCGCTGGACTTTGACCTGATGGGCAGTGACTACCGCCCCGGCGATCGCTCCCGGCGTGAAGATGATCGCTATCTGCTGCTCGAAGCGCTGTTGTCCGCCCGCAATCAGCTTTATATCAGCTGGGTAGGCCGGAGCATTCGCGACAACAGCGAGCGCCCGGCATCGGTACTGATCGGCCAGTTGCGCGATCATCTAGCCAGTGGATGGAGACTGAATGAAGAGCACAATCCCCTGCTTGAGGCGATGACCCAGGAACACCCGCTGCAGCCTTTCAGTGCCCGCTACTTCCACGAAGGCGATGCCCTGTTCAGCTATGCCAGCGAGTGGCAGGTGCTGCATCAAGCCAATGAGCGTGCGACTGATGTCGAGGTGCTCGAGCCTTTCGTTCAGGAAGAGCCGCTGAGCCTGGGGCAATTGCAGGATTTTCTGCGCAACCCAGTACGCCATTTCTTCAGTCAGCGGCTCAAGGTGTTCTTTGAAGCCGCCGAAGTCCCCCTGGCCGATGAAGAGCCTTTTGTACTCGACGCGCTGCAACGCTATAGCCTCAGCGACAGCTTGCTCGAGGCGGCACTGAGTCAACTGGACCACGCAGATGAAGCGCTGGAGGCCCAAGCCATGCGCCTGCAAAACAGTGGCCTGCTGCCCATGGCCGGCTTTGGTGAATGTCTTCAGCGAGAGCTGATCGAGCCGCTGCCGGATCTGCTGCAACGCTACCAACAACTCCTGACGTTATGGCCGACGCCCCTCACCAGCGCGTTGCCGGTTAGCCTGGAGTTGCACGGTTTGCGCCTGGAAGGCTGGCTCAGTGGCCTGCATCAACGGGCAGACGAAGGCATGCTATCGGTCACCACGATTCCCAACAGTATCGGCTCGCTCAAGACCCGCAAATGGCATCGCCTGACTCGCCCCTGGGTCAATCACCTGGTTGCCTGTGCCAGCGGTTTATCGATGACCACCGCGCTGGTGGCCAGCGACGATAGTCTTCTGCTGGAGCCGCTGGATAAAGCGGCAGCACTGCAGACCCTCGGCAACTTGCTGCTGGCTTGGCAAACGGGCATGCGTCAGCCACTGCCGATCGCGGTAAAAACTGCCTTCGCCTGGCTTGGTCAGACCGACCCGGTCAAAGCCGAGGCCGCTGCGAGAAAGGCCTACGAAGGCGATGGCCAGACCACCGATGGCGAGCGGCGCGAAAGTCCTGCGCTCGCCCGGCAATTCGCCGACTACGACAGTCTGACCGACGACGAGACCTTTACTGGCTGGTGCGACGCACTGTACCGGCCGCTGCTTGAAGCCCCTTGGCGTTCACTGACCAGCGAGGGCGCGCGCTCATGACTACGAAGACACCTCTGGCGCTGGCATTCCCCCTGCGCGGCAGCCAACTGATCGAAGCCAGTGCCGGAACCGGCAAGACCTTCACCATCTCCGCGCTGTATTTGCGGCTGGTCCTTGGTCACGGCGGTGGGTCGAGTGGTTTTGGGCGTGAACTGTTGCCACCGCAAATCCTCGTCGTGACCTTCACCGATGCCGCCACCAAAGAATTGCGCGAGCGTATTCGCACCCGTCTGGCCGAAGCCGCACGGTTTTTCCGGGATGAGACGCCGGCGCCTGACAGCTTGATTGCTGACTTGAGGGATCTGTTCCTTCCCGAACAATGGTCCGGTTGCGCAAACCGCCTGGACATCGCTGCTCAATGGATGGACGAAGCGGCGGTCTCGACCATCCACAGTTGGTGCCAGCGCATGTTGCGTGAGCATGCTTTTGACAGTGGCAGTCTGTTCACCCAGACACTGGAAACCGATCACAGCGACCTGCTGGGCGAAGTCCTGCGAGATTATTGGCGGCTGTTCTGCTACCCGATGCAGGGTGATGCGCTGAACTGGGTTCGCGGCAATTGGGGCGGCCCGGCCGCGTTGCTACCGCGAGTGCGCGGACTGTTCGCCAGCGAGCGTGACAGCGTTGAAGGAAAAGAGCCCGCCGAACTGATTGCCGAGTGCCTGCACGAACGCCGCACAGCATTGCTCGAGCTGAAAATGCCCTGGCGCCAATGGGCGGACGAACTGCTCGCGATCTGTCACCAGGGTGTGGCCAGTAAAAGCGTCGACGGGCGCAAGATGCAGGCGCGCTACTTTGAGCCCTGGTTCGAAAAGATCAAGGCCTGGGCCGAAGACGAGTCCCTTGAGCAACTGGACATTGGCACCGGTTTTACTCGCCTGACCCCCGATGGCATGGCGGAAGCCTGGAAGGGCGAAGCACCCCGTCATCCCGGACTGGACGCCATGCCTGGGCTCAAAGTCAGTCTCGACAGTTTGCCGACGCCGGATGCAGCGGTGTTGCAACACGCCGCTCAATGGGTGGGTGCCCGGTTCGAAGAAGAAAAACGTCGACGTGCGGAAATGGGTTTCGACGACATGCTGCTGCGCCTCGATGCCGCTTTGCAGTCCGATGGCGGCGAGCGCCTGGCCACCCTGATTCGCGAACAGTTCCCGGTGGCATTGATCGACGAATTCCAGGACACCGACCCTGTGCAGTACCGCATCTTCGAAAGCATCTACCGCATCGAAGACAACAATCCCGAATGCGGCCTGTTCCTGATTGGCGACCCGAAGCAGGCGATCTATGCCTTTCGCGGCGCTGATATCTACACCTACCTGCGCGCTCGTCAGGCCACCACTGGCCGCTTGCATACCCTGGGCACCAACTTCCGTTCCAGCCATGGCATGGTCACTGCGGTGAACCATGTTTTCGAACGTGCCGAGTCTCGTGAGGCCGGGCGCGGGGCGTTCCTCTTTCGCGAGAAAAACGGCGACAACCCGGTGCCGTTCCTGCCTGTCGAGTCCCAAGGTCGTAAAGAGGTCTTGCAGGTTGATGGTGAGAAAGTACCTGCGTTGAATATCTGGCATTTGTCCGCTGAACAGTCGCTGTCCGGCGTGGTGTATCGACAACAATTAGCCGCTGCTTGTGCCAGTGAAATCACCGCGTTGCTCAATGGTGGGCAACAAGGTCGTGCGGGGGTCGTACAGGACGGCAAGGATTTTCGAGGCCTGCTGCCGGCAGACATCGCGATTCTGGTCCGCGACGGCAAAGAGGCCCAGGCCGTACGTGGTGAACTGTCCGCCCGTGGCGTGCGCAGCGTTTATCTCTCGGACAAGGACTCGGTGTTCGCCGCCCAGGAAGCCCATGACCTGCTGACCTGGCTCAAGGCCTGCGCCGAGCCTGATATCGAGCGGCCGTTGCGAGCGGCGTTGGCCTGCATCACGCTGAACCTCTCGCTGGCCGAACTTGAGCGACTGAATCAGGATGAATTGGCCTGGGAAGCGCGGGTCATGCAGTTCCGACAGTACCGCGAGATCTGGCGCAAGCAGGGCGTGTTGCCGATGTTGCGACGCTTGCTGCATGACTTCCAGTTACCCCAGGCATTGATCGCTCGCAGCGATGGCGAGCGTGTACTGACCAACCTGCTGCATCTGTCCGAACTGCTGCAACAAGCGGCCGCCGAACTCGATGGCGAGCAGGCGCTGATTCGTCATTTGTCCGAACACCTGGCGTTATCCGGACAGGCCGGCGAAGAGCAGATCCTGCGCCTGGAAAGCGATGAGCAACTGGTCAAGGTCGTGACCATTCACAAGTCCAAGGGGCTTGAGTATCCCTTGGTGTTCCTGCCATTCATTTGCTCGGCGAAACCGGTGGATGGTAGCCGTCTGCCGCTGCATTACCACGACGCCACGGGCAAGGCTCAGGTGACGTTGAAGCCCACCGCCGAGTTGATTGCCCTGGCCGATGATGAGCGCTTGGCCGAGGATTTGCGCTTGCTCTACGTCGCCCTGACCCGCGCTCAACATGCCTGCTGGCTTGGCGTGACCGACCTCAAACGCGGCAATAACAACAGCTCGGTGCTGCACTTGTCGGCATTGGGTTATCTGTTGGGCGGTGGTGCGGCATTGGCCGAGTCCGCAGGTCTGAAGCGCTGGCTGGAGGACTTGCAGCAGGGCTGTCCGGCGCTCAGCTACGGTGAGATGCCGGAGGCGACCGTCGAGCATTACCATCCACCGCGCAATGAAGCGACCTTGCTCGCGCCGTTGATCCCCAAGCGCAAGGCCAGCGAGAACTGGTGGATCGCTTCCTACAGCGCCTTGCGTATCGGCGACAGCATGAGCGTAGGCAGCGACGAAGCACCGGAGAGCCCGCAAGCTCAAAAGCTCTTCGACGATGAGCGTCTCGATCCCGAAGCACCACGGGACATGGTCACCGGCGGCGCTGATATTCACCGTTTTCCTCGCGGTCCGAACCCCGGCACCTTTCTTCATGGCTTGCTGGAGTGGGCCGGTGACGAGGGTTTCAATGCGACGCCCAAAGCCGTGGAGGACGCCGTTGGCCGTCGCTGCAATCGTCGTGGCTGGGAAGGCTGGATCATCACGTTGAGCGACTGGCTGCAGCACCTGCTCAAATCACCGTTGCACATCGGCGGCGGGCAGCCACCGGTCGTCTTCGAGCAATTGACTCAGTACCGGGTCGAGATGGAATTCTGGTTCGCCAGCCACAAAGTCGATGTGCTCAAGCTCGATGAACTGGTGCGCCAATACACCCACAACGGCGTGGCCCGAGTGGCCGCCGAACCGGTGCTGCTCAATGGCATGTTCAAAGGTTTTATCGACCTGACGTTCGAGCATGACGGTCGTTACTACGTCGCCGATTACAAATCCAACTGGCTCGGCGTCGATGACGCCGCATACACCGAACAGGCCATGGAACAGTCGATTCTCGATAACCGCTATGACCTGCAATATGTCTTGTACCTGCTGGCCTTGCATCGCCAACTCAAGGCGCGGTTGCCCGACTACGATTACGACCGGCATGTCGGCGGTGCGTTGTACCTGTTCCTGCGCGGGACGCGTGCCGCCAGCCAAGGCGTTTATTTTGCCCGACCGCCACGGGAATTGATCGAGCGCCTGGATCGTCTGTTCCAGGGCAAGCCGGAGCCCAAGGCCGAGCCTGCCTGGGAACAGGGAGTACTTTTATGAGCCGCACCTTCGCCGATTTGTTGCCCATGCCACTGGCGGCCGAAAGTCTGGCCGACCTCGCCCCCCTGACTCGCGCTGACGATCTGTTGCTGCTGCTCACCCGTTGGGTCGAGCGCGGCTGGTTGCGCGCGCTGGACAAGGCTTTCGTTGCCTTTCTCCACGAACTCGCTCCCGATGATGACCCGCTGGTCTTGCTGGCGGCGGCGTTGACCAGTCATCAACTCGGCCACGGCCATGTGTGCCTGGATCTGTTCGAAACCCTCAAGGCGCCGGACTTTGCCCTGTCACTACCGCCGGAAGGTGATCTGCAAAGCGGCGCGATGTTGCTGCCGTCGCAATTGCTTGAAGCGCTGGACGGTGCCCATTGGTGCAAGGTACTGGCCGCCAGCAGTCTGGTAGCGCTGGCGGTGGACGGTGGTGAGGCCGCTCGGCATCGACCGTTGGTGTTGTCGGGCAAACGCCTGTATTTGCGCCGTTATTGGGCCTACGAGCGGCGTATCGACAATGCCCTGCGTCAGCGCCTGGCGGAACAGGAAGCCGCTCCTGCGGATCTGCAGCAACGCCTGACTGGGTTGTTCGGCCCCGCTCAGCCTGGCGAAGTGGTCGATTGGCAAAAACTCGCCTGTGCTCTGGCCACTCGCGGCGCATTCAGTATCGTCACTGGCGGTCCCGGGACCGGCAAGACCACCACCGTGGTGCGATTACTGGCGCTGCTCCAGGCGCCAGCCGTGGAGGCCGGTAAACCGCTGCGTATTCGCCTGGCCGCCCCTACCGGCAAGGCTGCTGCGCGACTGACTGAGTCCATTAGTCAGCAAGTTCAAACCCTGACAGTGGCCGAAGCGGTGCGGGACAAGATTCCGTCCGACGTCACCACCGTGCACCGTCTGCTCGGCAGTCGGCCCGGCACCCGGCATTTTCGCCACCACGCCGGTAACCGCTTGCCGCTGGATGTGCTGGTGGTCGATGAAGCCTCGATGATCGACCTGGAAATGATGGCCAACTTGCTCGACGCCTTACCAGTCCATGCGCGTCTGGTGCTGCTCGGTGACAAAGACCAATTGGCCTCCGTGGAGGCAGGCGCGGTGCTGGGTGATCTGTGCCGCGATGCAGAGGCCGGTTGGTACAGCCCGCGGACCCGCCAGTGGCTGGAGACCGTCAGTGGTGAAAGCCTTGCGGCCAGCGGTTTGCACGAAGATACCCAGGGCACTCATCCGCTGGCCCAGCAAGTGGTGATGCTGCGCCACTCCCGTCGATTCGGCGAGGGCAGCGGGATTGGTCAACTGGCCCGTTGGGTCAATCAGCAACACCCCGACGAAGCACGCAAGCTCTTGGCCGAACGGCGCTTCAAAGATGTGTTTTCCCTGCCGCTCAAAGGCGAGCAGGACCGGGCGCTGGAGCGTTTGTTACTCGACGGCCACGACGATGGCCCGCAAGGTTATCGGCATTACCTGAGCCTGTTGCGCCAACAACGGCCCCCCCTCGACAGCCCCCTCGATGACAAACGCTGGACCGAATGGGCCCGGCACGTGCTGCGTGCCTTCGACAGCTTCCAATTGTTATGCGCCGTGCGGAAAGGCCCCTGGGGCGTTGAAGGCTTGAATCAGCGCGTGACCGACGCCTTGCTCAAGGCGCGGCTGATCGACAGCGATCAACAGTGGTACGAAGGCCGACCGGTGTTGATGACCCGCAACGACTATGGCCTGGGCTTGATGAACGGTGATATCGGCATTGCGCTGAAATTGCCGGAGCGCGACGGTCCCGAAGCAGGCAAGCATGTACTGCGTGTCGCCTTCCCCCGCAACGACGGCCAGGGCGGCGTGCGTTTTGTGCTGCCGAGTCGGCTCAACGATGTCGAGACCGTGTACGCAATGACGGTGCACAAATCCCAAGGCTCGGAGTTTGCCCACACGGCGTTGATTCTCCCGGACGCGCTGAACCCGGTGCTGACCAAGGAGCTGATCTACACCGGGATCACCCGGGCCAAGGACTGGTTCACCCTGATCGAACCCCGTGCCGGCGTGTTCGAAGAGGCGGTGCAACGTAAAGTGAAACGCTTGAGCGGGTTGATGCTGGAGTTGGAAGAGGGAGTTGAGTTTAGCCCTTGAAATGCCAATCGGTTGACGGCAGAAAAATGTCCGTAAGCGCCGTGTTTCGCGGCCTCGCGGGTGTTTCGGTGCTGTGCTATCGTTGCGGCATCATTCCGTTTTAGATCGAAGAGAATCCTGCATGAAGGTGGCTGTCCGAGCGACAGAGTGCGTTGTTGGCTGCAAGCGAGTATTGCTGGCCAGCCTTCTCTGTTTGCTGACTGGCGTTGTGTACGCTCAGCCTGAAACGGCCGTCAGCATGGCCGATCAACGGGCCAAAGCGGTCACCCAGGTTGTGCTCGGGATTCTCAGTTATGCCCGCTGGCCCGTGGAGCCTGCGCAGTTGCGACTGTGCGTGGTGGGGCCGACTGAATACACCGACGATCTGGTCAAGGGCTCGACCCAGGCTACCGGTCGCCCGGTCACGGTCCAACGGTTGTTGGCTGACAATCCGGCCATTGCCAGCGAGTGCGATGCGGTCTACATCGGCAAGTTGACCGCCGATGAGCGCAGCCGCTTGTTCGCCGCGTTGATGGGGCAACCGGTGTTGAGCATCAGCGAGGCCAGTGATCAGTGCACCGTCGGCAGCCTTTTCTGCCTGAGGGTCAGTGACGAACAAGTGTCCTTTGAGGTCAACCTCGACTCCGTCGCCCGCAGTGGCGTGCGCATTCACCCCAGCGTGTTGCAGTTGTCGCGCCGCAAGCCGGCGGCACCATGAGTCTATTCAAATCGGATACTCGCCCCACGTTGCGTTCGGTTATCGGTCGCGGTCATTTGATCGTTGCGCTGGTAGCCGTGGCCATGGCCAGCATTTCGCTGACGTTGCTGGGTGTGCTGGCGTTGCGGGTCTATGCCGACCATAACCTGCACCTGATCGCGCGTTCGATCAACTACACCGTGGAAGCCGCGGTGGTGTTCAACGACAAGGCTGCCGCGACTGAAGCGCTGGCGTTGATCGCCTCCACCGAGGAAGTGGCTGATGCCCAGGTCCTCGACGAGCAGGGCGTGATACTTGCCCGTTGGCAGCGACCGGAAACCGGTTTGTTCTCCGAGCTTGAACTGCAGATTGCCAAGGCCTTCCTGGAAAAACCCATCAGCATGCCGATCATCCATCAGGGCCAGGAGATCGGCAGCATTCAGCTCACCGGTCACGGCGGCAGCCTGATGCGCTTTTTGCTCAGCGGTTTGATGGGCATCGTGTTGTGCACCGCCATCAGTGCCTGGGTCGCGCTCTACCTGGCGCGCCGGCAGTTGCGTGGCATCACCGGTCCACTGCGCAGCCTCGCCTTTGTCGCCCACGCGGCCCGCAGCGACCGAGCCTTTGACCAGCGTGTGCCGCCCGCCGCCATTGCCGAACTGGACAACCTGGGCAACGACTTCAATGCCCTGCTCGATGAGCTCGAATCCTGGCAAACCCACCTGCAAAGCGAGAACGAAACCCTGGCTCACCAGGCGAGCCATGACAGCCTCACCGGGTTGCCGAACCGGGCCTTTTTCGAAGGTCGATTGATTCGGGCGCTGCGCAATGTCGGCAAGCTCAACGAGCGCGTGGCGGTGTTGTTTCTCGACAGTGACCGGTTCAAGGAAATCAACGACAACTTCGGCCATGCCGCAGGCGATGCGGTGCTGGTGGCGGTGGCCACGCGGGTTCGTGCGCAATTGCGCGAAGAGGATCTGGTGGCGCGTTTGGGCGGCGACGAGTTTGCGGTCCTGCTGACGCCGCTGCACAAGACCGAAGACGCCGAGCGCATTGCCGACAAAATCATTGCCAGCATGGAGGTGCCGATCCTGTTGCCGGACAACACCTCGGTGTTGACCTCACTGAGCATCGGCGTCGCCGTCTATCCCGATCATGGCGCCACGCCAGGCGCTCTGCTCAACGCCGCCGACGCGGCGATGTACCAAGCCAAGCGCCTCTCCCGAGGCGCACAGCAAACGGCCGGGTCGGAGCACCCGGTCGCCCATGTTCACACCAGGAGCTAATTTCCGTGTTTTCGATTTCCCAGCGTTACCTGCAATTTTTCACCCTCACCCTGTTCATGGCTTTTTTGGCATTGACCGGGTGTCAAACCGCGCCGCAAAAAGGCCTGAGTCCGGCGCAGATCGCCGTGCTCAAACAACAAGGTTTCGAGTTGACCGACGAAGGCTGGGCCTTTGGCCTGTCCGGCAAAGTGCTGTTTGGCAGTGATGTCGAAAGCCTGAACCCGCAGAGCACCGAGATTGTCCAGCGCATCGGTAAGGCCCTGCTGGGTGTCGGCATCGAGCGAGTGCGGGTCGATGGCCACACCGATGCGTCGGGTAAAGAGTCCTACAACCAGCAATTGTCCCTGCGGCGGGCGAAAAGCGTGGGCAAGGTCCTGACCACAGTCGGCATGAAGGAAGAAAACATCAAATTGCAGGGGCTGGGCAGCAGTGAACCGGTGGCCTCCAACGACACACCGGCCGGCCGCACTGAAAACCGTCGGGTGTCGATCGTGGTGATGGCTGACTAATCGGCGAACACCATCTCCCGACTTTCCCCCATCAACAGGCTCTGGTTCTGCTCAGTCACTCCGCGGATGTAATCCCACAACAGGGTAATCCGCTTGAGCTTGCGCAGGTCCTCCCGGCAGTACATCCAGAACTGCCGGGTGATGTTGATCTCGGCGGGCAATACCGGCAGCAATCGTGGGTCCTGGGCGGCCAGGAAGCACGGCAGAATCGCCAGCGACCGCCCTTGCTGCGCGGCCACAAACTGCGCGATCACGCTGGTGCTGCGCAGGTTGGCGCTGGCGCCGGGCAATACGTTTGCCAGGTACAGCAGCTCCGAGCTGAACGCCAGGTCATCGACATAACTGATGAATGAATGGTTGCCCAAATCTGCCGGGCGGCGGATCGGTGGGTGTTTGTCCAGGTAGTCCTGGGTCGCGTACAGCTGCAGTTTGTAGTCGCAGAGTTTGCAGCAGACGTACGGCCCGTGTTCCGGACGCTCCAGGGCGATGACGATATCGGCCTCGCGCTTGGACAGACTGATGAAGTGTGGCAGCGGCAGGATGTCCACGGAGATCGCCGGGTAGGCATCGACAAAGTGGCTCAGTTGCGGGGTGATGAAAAAACTGCCGAAACCTTCGGTGCAGCCCATGCGCACATGCCCGGACAGCGCCACGCCAGAGCCGGACACCTGCTCGCAAGCCATGTGCAGCGTGCTTTCAATCGACTCGGCATAACCCAGCAAACGCTGGCCTTCGGCGGTCAGGACGAAGCCGCTGGTCCGGGACTTTTCGAACAGCAATGTGCCCAGCGCCGCTTCCAGCGAACTGATGCGCCGCGACACGGTGGTGTAGTCCACCGCCAGGCGCTTGGCCGCCGTGCTGGCCTTGCGGGTGCGGGCGACTTCAAGGAAAAACTTGAGGTCATCCCAGTTCAGCGAACCTAAAGACGTGATGTTTTTTTGCATGATGGACCGGCTTTTATGTGCGTTCTTATTAGAAGTTTGCACATCTATACTCGAAAAACAGTCCGATCACCAATTCGCGACACACGCCTCATCTCAAGGCGATTCTTGCGCCTTGGCTCCCTGCATAAAAACAAGTATTCGGAGACCCACATGAACGTATCGCTCACGCCTGACAAAACCACCGTCCAGACGGCCAAGCTGCTGATCAACGGCGAGTGGGTCGAGTCCCAGACCACCGAATGGCACGACATCGTCAACCCGGCGACCCAGCAAGTGTTGGCCAGGGTTCCGTTTGCGACCGCACAAGAAGTCGACGCCGCCATCAGTGCCGCCCACCGCGCCTTCCAGACCTGGAAGCTGACGCCGATCGGCGCGCGGATGCGCATCATGCTCAAGCTCCAGGCGTTGATTCGCGAACACTCCAAACGCATCGCCGTGGTCCTGAGTGCCGAGCAAGGCAAAACCATCGCCGACGCTGAAGGCGATATTTTCCGTGGCCTGGAAGTGGTCGAGCACGCCTGCTCCATCGGCACGCTGCAAATGGGCGAGTTCGCCGAAAACGTCGCGGGCGGTGTTGATACCTACACCCTGCGCCAGCCAATCGGCGTTTGCGCCGGCATCACGCCGTTCAACTTCCCGGCGATGATTCCGCTGTGGATGTTCCCGATGGCCATCGCCTGCGGCAACACCTTCGTACTCAAACCGTCCGAACAGGACCCGCTCTCGACCCTGCTGCTGGTGGAACTGGCCATCGAGGCTGGCGTTCCGGCGGGCGTGCTGAACGTGGTTCACGGCGGCAAGGACGTGGTGGATGCACTCTGCACCCATAAAGATATCAAGGCTGTTTCCTTCGTCGGTTCGACCGCCGTCGGTACCCACGTCTACGACTTGGCCGGCAAGCACGGCAAGCGGGTGCAATCGATGATGGGCGCCAAGAACCACGCCGTGGTGCTGCCGGATGCCAATCGCGAACAAACCCTCAATGCCTTGGTCGGTGCCGGTTTTGGTGCGGCCGGTCAGCGCTGCATGGCCACCTCGGTGGTGGTGCTGGTGGGCGCGGCCAAGCAATGGCTGCCGGACCTGAAAGCGCTGGCGCAGAAACTCAAAGTGAACGCGGGCAGCGAGGCGGGCACCGATGTCGGCCCAGTGATTTCGAAAAAGGCCAAGGCACGGATTCTCGATCTGATCGAAAGCGGCATCAAGGAAGGCGCGAAGCTGGAATTGGATGGTCGCCAGATCAGCGTTCCGGGCTTCGAACAGGGCAACTTTGTTGGCCCGACGCTGTTTTCCGGCGTGACCACCGACATGCAGATCTACACCCAGGAAATCTTCGGTCCGGTGCTGGTGGTGCTGGAAGTCGACACCCTTGATCAGGCGATTGCGCTGGTCAACGCCAACCCGTTCGGCAACGGCACGGGCCTGTTCACCCAAAGCGGTGCGGCGGCGCGTAAATTCCAGAGCGAAATCGATGTCGGCCAGGTCGGTATCAACATCCCGATTCCGGTGCCGGTCCCGTTCTTCAGCTTCACCGGTTCCCGTGGTTCGAAACTCGGCGACCTCGGCCCGTATGGCAAGCAAGTGGTGCAGTTCTACACTCAGACCAAGACGGTCACCAGTCGCTGGTTCGATGACGACAGCGTCAACGACGGTGTGAACACCACCATCAACTTGCGTTAAGGAGCCGGACATGAAAATCGCATTTATCGGTCTCGGCAACATGGGCGCGCCGATGGCGCGCAACCTGATCAAGGCTGGCCACTCGCTGAACCTGGTCGATCTGAACAAAACCGTTCTGGCCGAGCTGGAGCAATTGGGCGGCAGCATCAGCGCTTCGGCACGGGAAGCGGCGCAAGGCGCGGAACTGGTGATTACCATGCTGCCCGCCGCCGTGCATGTGCGCAGCGTCTGGCTGGGTGAAGACGGCGTGCTCGCCGGTATCGGCAAAGGCGTGCCTGCGGTGGATTGCAGCACCATCGACCCGCAAACCGCGCGCGACGTGGCTGCGGCCGCCGCCAAGCAAGGCGTGGCCATGGCCGATGCACCGGTTTCCGGTGGCACGGGCGGCGCAACGGCCGGGACCCTGACCTTCATGGTCGGCGCCACCCCTGAACTGTTCGCCACCCTGCAACCGGTGCTGGCGCAAATGGGCCGTAACATCGTGCATTGCGGTGAAGTCGGCACCGGGCAAATCGCCAAGATCTGCAACAACCTGTTGCTGGCAATCTCCATGGTCGGCGTCAGTGAAGCCATGGCCCTGGGGGATGCCTTGGGCATCGATACGGGCGTGTTGGCCGGGATCATCAACAGTTCGACCGGGCGTTGCTGGAGTTCGGAAATGTACAACCCGTGGCCGGGTATCGTCGAAACGGCGCCGGCCTCGCGCGGCTATACCGGTGGGTTTGGGGCCGAGCTGATGCTCAAGGATCTGGGGCTGGCGACTGAAGCGGCACGTCAGGCACACCAACCGGTGGTGCTCGGCGCGGTGGCGCAGCAGCTGTATCAGGCGATGAGCCAGCGCGGGGAGGGGGGCAAGGATTTCTCGGCGATCATTAACAGCTATCGCAAGCCTCAATAAGAGGTTTTTCCAGGGCTCTGCGTCGGGCAGAGCCTTGGGTTTTTATTGGTTGGAAAGAAAAGATCGCAGCCTTCGGCAGCTCCTACGGGTGTACACATTCCCTTGTAGGCGCCGCCGAAGGCTGCGATCTTTTGCTTTATCAGGCAAACACAAAATACTTGCGAACCGTCTCAACCACTTCCCACGTGCCTTTCATCCCCGGCTCGATCACGAAGATATCCCCGGCGCGCAGGTGGATCGCCTCTTTACCTTCGGGGGTGATGATGCAGTAGCCCTCACGGAAATCGCAGTATTCCCACTTCACGTATTCCACGTACCACTTGCCGGGCGTGCAGATCCAGGTGCCCATGATCTTGCTGCCGTCTTCGCTGGTGTAGGCGTTGAGGTTGACGGTGTGCGGGTCGCCTTCGAGTTTTTCCCATTTGCAGGCGTCGAGGACAGGCAGCGGATGGGTGTCGCGAAGGACGGTGATAGGTGCGGACATGACAGCTCCAGGCGAATGGCAGATTTGAACAGCCACCCTATCGTTCGTCGGGAGGGGCCAGATGTCTGGCTTCGACATCCAGTTGCCTGTTAACGCTGATTCCATTCCGGGAGGCCGGTGCGCCAGGAACTCTGCGCAGCACTAATTTCGTGCGTATATGACGCAATCAATACAGTGATGCACCATAAAAGTTCAATAAATTTTTAGACTTAAACGAGATAACCAGCCTGACACCTATTGCAAAACAAAATCGTCTGTACTATAACATTCGTACTAAAGAACTATCCCTCTTAATGGAGTTACATCGTAGTCACGGACCGACTTAATTCAGCTTCCTCTCGTTAATTTCTGACTTGGCTTTCGGCGCAAGCGCGAACTTTTATCTGTCGTTTATGGAAGACGATCAGTTAATGGAATAGTCAGTTAATAAGCTGCGCAGACGCAATGTCGTGCGTGCTTCGAGGCAGTCTGATCAATCAATCATTAGTTAATAGTTGTACACAGGCTGGCTCAGTCAGAGCGGTTTTGTGCGCATTGAATTTATGGTGTTCCCGGCATCAATGGAATGAGGCTTTATTGTGGACGACATTAATGTAATTGAAGTTTTAACGACGATTGATGCCGCCAGCGAGTTAGGTCGGCATGTCTGGATTCGGGCGGCCTGTCGCCTGGAAAGTGCGGTATTGGGCGATGACATTTTTGTCGGGTTCAAGTCGGATTTGCGTCACGTCAGCATTGGCAAATCGAGCATGCTGGCGACCGGTGTGCAATGCCTCGGCACTCTGGAGTCACCGATCACGGTCGGCGAAAACGCCTGGCTCGGCGCCAAGGTCACCGTGAACGCCGGCGTCACCATCGGTGCCGGCGCGGTGATTGCGGCGGGTGCACTGGTGACGTCGGATATCGCGCCGGACGCCATTGTTGTCGGCCGCCCGGCACGGGTGATCAGCTATCGCAAAGTCATTGAGGACGGCACGCCGAGCCCGGCCAATGTGCTCGACAAGGTCCGGGATAGAGCCCGCCAAGGCTTGCCGTCGCTGATCGACAAAGCGTCGATGTCGGTCACCCGACTCAAGGCGTTGAACCCGGACACGGTTACCTGGGACATCAGCGAAGACGCACTGATTGACGCTGAATTGAGTGGCGGTGCGTCGGTGGAGATTGCGCGCGACTGCATCCTGATCGGGCGCAGTCAGCGTCAGGGCGGACTCTCGCAACAGGGCGGGATTGAATTGGGGACCGGCGTCAGGCTGGGCGAAGCCGTGGTGATCGAGGCGGCCGGCGGCGTCACCATCGGAGACTTCAGTGAGGTCGGCGCCGGGGTCACGATTGTCGCGTCAACGCACGATCATTCATTTCGTTCTCTGCCGTGGGAAGAAGCCCCTGTCAGAGTTGGAAGTCGCTGCATTATTGGTACAGGTGCAATCTTGGTAGGTCCACTGAATATTGGTGAGGGTGCCGTTATAAAGCCCTATTCAGTGGTTATAAGGGATGTATTGGAAAACACTGTGGTTCATGGCGTTGTTCAACTAATGGAGATTCAAGAATGATTTTATTTGCCCCTAATCCAACCGGTTCAGGTCATAACATGCGTGCCCTCTCTATCGCTCAGGCGATAAAAAAGCAAACGCCAGACATGGCGCTGACCGTCGCGCTGGCCTCGTTGCAGCCAACCTTTACCCCGTTATTTGAAAAAGCCGGCGTTGAAGTGGTGGATATTGCCGGGCGCTTGGTCGATTACTCGAAAAAGAGCAACTTGTCGAAAGAACTGGATTGGGCCAATTACATTGGCGGTTATATCGCCAACACGTTCTTGTCCGGCGAGCGAATTCTGTCTTATCTGGCGCTGATCGCTGAATACAAACCGGCGGTGCTGGTCTCGGACTACAACATGGCCGCGTGCCTGGCCGCGATTTTCAGCGGTACGCCGCTGGTGTTTGTCACCGAGCGCTATGACTTCACCCTGTGCCAACTCGAAGACCACGACCTGGCCGATGGCGGTTTCGAGGTCAATGCGCTGGAGATGGCCCGCGCACGCACCGCGCTGCACAGCCAGTTCAGCTGGATGATCAAGCAAAGCCAATTGGTACTGACCGATAAACCATACGTCGCGGCGCTCGATCAAGGTACGCCGGTGGCGGAAGCCCTGAGCAACGGCAAGGCGCATTTTGTCGGGCCAATGATTCGCGACTATGTGCAAACCGGCCTGGACGTGCGCGCCGAACTGAACATCGGTGATTCGCCGTTTATCGTTGCGTCCATCAGCGGCACCACGATGTTCTCGCAAAACAAGGACGCGCTGCTCGCCGCCTACCTGGACAGTTTCAAGACCCTGCGCGAACGCAATCCCGAGCTGAAAATGGTCTTGCTCGGCCGTCAAGACATCGCCGCCCAGGACGGCGTGATTTGCGTGCCGTACTACCCGGACTGGATGGGCTTGCTGCATGAGGCCAGCCTGCTGATTTCGGCGCCGGGCTGGATCACCGTGACGGAAATCGCCGCGTTGCAGATTCCGACCCTGTTTGTGCTGCCGTCGAAATCCGAATACCACGAACTCGAAGCCTTGCGTCGCCTGGAGCTGCTCGGTTTTGCCACGCACCTGGGCCATGACCAGCACCGCATCGTTGAGCTGGTTCAAGGCGAACTCGATAAAGACACTCAAGCCCCGGACTATTTCGCTCCCCATCAGCAAGTCGCTGCCCCGGATGGCCAAGGCGCCGCTCGCGCTGCCACCCGCATCATCGAGTTGTGCCAGGGCGTCGTGATTCCGTTGACCGAAAGCCAGGCCGCTTAACCTCAAGGAAGAGGGATTTACCATGTCGCTTCATCCGCAATTCTTTTTTGATCAAGGCCTCGCCGACCTCGAGCACGGTGGCTATTTTGCAATCACCGATGCCAGCGGGCAGGTCGCCATTTCCAGTGACAAGACGTTGCAGGATCAGGCTGAGGCGACGCTCTACCAGGCCGAGCATGGCGACGACGCACAATTGCGTTTCGCCCATGACGGGCTGATGGGTTTGTACGATGCCCAAAACGCCGGTTTTCACGAACTCGCCGATCAGTTCTGGACGCCTCACGGTTCGGGCCGCTGCCGAACGTTGGCACTGCAACTGGATGCGCTGAGTGCCTTGATCGCCTATCAGCGCAGGGCGCCGGAGCATGGGGCGAACCGGGCGATCATCAGCGCGATGCTGGAAAAGATCGAAGCGCTCTACGCCCGATCCACGGTCGCGGGCATCTACAGCAGCGATTGGTCGACGCCACTGGAAGTCGCCACGTCCATCGAACTGGACATCAGCGCCGCCAACCTGCTCGGTCACATCGGTAACGATCCGCTGGGCCAAGGCCTGGTCGGGCACCTGCATGTGCACACTGAAAACCTCATCGCGCGGATTGCCGGTGGTGACAGCGACTCCTGCGTCGATATAGCCCTGAGCCGCTGCGCCGTGCGGGCCCAAGTCAGCCTTGCCCTGGCGCGATTGGCCAACGTTCGCGATGACAATGCCCTGTCGAATCTGGCGCGCTCGTTTCTGCTGCAAACCCTGGCGCTGTTCCGCGATCCGGCCTATGGCGGGTACTGGGATCGGGTCTGCATCAATGGCAAGGTGCGGGTTGACTGGCACACCTCGTACAAAAAACACGAGTCGCCTTTCCCGATCAAAACCGCCTATGACGCCGCGTTGCTGTTGCAGGCAATGCAGGCGTTTCCGGATGGTTTCGAGGGGCCTGATCGCACCTCGGTGACCGCCGCGTTGCTGGAGTTTCACGACAGCCGCAACGGTGGGCTGTTCCTGGGCAAGGGTTATTTCTGGTCCACCCCCGATGACCCGACCGTGCCGTTTATTCGGCAGTTCTGGGCGCCGCCGCGTCAGCCGGGGATCTTCAGCATCGGCAACCTGACGTATCTGCCGCTGCACTTGAAGAGCCTGAAAACCCAGTTGGCCGCCGCCCGTGCGTTGCAGTCCATCGCAGCGCCGGCCAGCGTCCAGCCCCACGACCATGCGGCGTTGGTGGCGCGGGAATTGGTCGTTATCGATGGCAGTGGCGATGTGCAAGCCATCCATCCGGCGGCAGTGCCGGTCATCAACGTCGATTTGAAACGCTACCTCGCGTGGCTGTCCAAGGCCCGCGCCTCCAGCAATACGCCCTACGGCCTGACCGCAGAAACCGCGCCGCTGGGCTTTCGCGCGGACAAAACCTGGCAAGTGTTTTCCGGCCTGCACGTGATCTCGGACCTGCATGCACTGGGTCTGCCCATTGAAAACAAGGCGAGCCTGATCGAGTGCATCCAGTCTTCGCAAAACAGCGACGGTGGCTTTGCCGAGCAACCGGGGCACCTGAGCGATGTGTTCGCCAGTTATTGCGCGGTGTTATCGCTGCGAGTGCTGGGTGCGTTGCCGAACGATATCCAGGGTTGCGTGGGTTACTTGCAAGCGTGTCAGAACCCGGACGGCGGTTTCGGCGATGTGCCGGGTTTTGCCTCCGATATCTGGCACACCAACCTCGCGGTGTTGTCGCTGCACGCCCTCGGCGCCAAGGCTCCGGATGAGCAAGCGGTGCTGGCGTTCGCGCTGCGCTGCCGCTCGGCGGATGGCGGGTTTGCCAACAAACCGGGTTATCCGCCGGACGCGTTTTCGGTGTACCGCGTGGTGTCCACGCTGTTCATCCTCAACAAGCGCATCGTCGATGCCGAGCAAACCGTGGCCTGGCTGCAAAAACTGCAATTGGCCAATGGTTCGTTCCACTACCGGCCGGGCAAAGCCGTCAGTCTGGTGGGTACTTACATGGCGATTGCCGCGATGTATTTGCTGGATGCCCAACCGGTTTACTTGCAGGAATCAAAGGACTGGATTGCCGCCCACCAGAAACAGGACGGTGGCTTCGGCCCGCTCAACTCGACGTCGGCCACCACCGATGAAAGTTTTGTCTGCATCCAGACACTGCTGATTCTGGAGCAGGGCCTGAGCCACTACTGGGTGGCCTTGCTGAACTGAGCGAGTGCTCAAGGATTGTTCAATCATCAAGGAGCCAAGGGAGGCGCTGATGAAAATTTTAGTGACGGGAGGCGCGGGTTTTATCGGCTCGGCCGTCGTGCGATACCTGATTAACGAAACCGACTGCGAAGTCATCAACGTCGACAAATTGACCTACGCCGGCAACCTGGATTCGCTGGCCGATGTGGCCGATTCCCCGCGTTACGCGTTTTACCAAGTGGACATCCGCAGCAAGAACGCGCTGGATGAACTCTTCGCGCGACTGCAACCCGATGCCGTGATGCACCTGGCCGCCGAGTCCCACGTGGACCGCTCGATCGATGGCCCGCAAGCGTTCATCGAAACCAACATCGTCGGCACCTACACCTTGCTCGAAGCGGCGCGGGGTTACTGGAATCGACTGGACGCGCCGCGCCAGGCCGCGTTTCGCTTCCATCACATCTCCACCGATGAAGTGTATGGCGACCTTGAACCCCGAGACCCTGGGTTCACCGAAACCACGGCTTACGCGCCGAGTTCGCCGTATTCCGCGAGCAAGGCCAGCTCCGATCACCTGGTGCGTTCCTGGCACCGGACCTTCGGTTTGCCGGTAGTGCTGAGTAATTGCTCGAACAATTACGGGCCGTTCCACTTCCCGGAAAAACTCATTCCCCACGTCATTCTCAACGCGCTGCAAGGCAAGCCGTTGCCGGTGTACGGCGATGGCGCGCAGATTCGCGACTGGCTGTTTGTCGAGGATCATGCCCGGGCGTTGTACGCGGTGGTCAGTCGCGGTGAGGTCGGGCAGACCTACAACATCGGCGGCCATAACGAGAAGACCAACCTGCAAGTGGTCCACACCTTGTGCGATTTGCTGGAGGAGCGGGGCGCGATCAAACCGCAAGGTATTGAGCATTTCCGCGACCTGATCACCTTCGTCAAGGACCGCCCCGGCCACGACAAGCGCTACGCCGTCGATGCCGGGAAAATCCACGCGAAACTGGGATGGGCGCCCCGGGAAACCTTCGAAACCGGGATGCGCAAAACCGTCGATTGGTACCTCGAAAACAGCCCGTGGTGGACACGAGTGCTATCGGGTGATTACGCCCTGGAACGCATCGGCGAACACGCCACCGAAGCTGTTGAAGCCTGAACATTACCCCCTGCAAAAATCACTGCTTAAAAGGAAAAAAGCATGGCCAAGTACAAAGGAATTCTGCTGGCGGGCGGCGCCGGTTCGCGTCTGCATCCGATCACCCTCGGCGTGTCGAAACAGTCGCTGCCGGTGTACGACAAACCGATGATTTACTACCCGCTGTCGGTGCTGATGCTGGCGGACATTCGCGAAATACTGATCATTTCCACCCCCGAAGATTTGCCCGGTTTCCAGCGCATGCTCGGCGACGGCAGCCAGTTGGGCCTGAGCCTGAGCTATGCGGTGCAGCCAAGCCCGGATGGTCTGGCGCAAGCGTTCATCATCGGCCGTGAATTTGTCGGCGACGACAACGTCTGCCTGGTCCTGGGCGACAACATTTTCTATGGCGCCGGTTTCGGCGAAACCCTGCTGCACGCCGCCAGCCGCGACGAAGGCGCCACGGTGTTCGGCTATTACGTGGCCGACCCCGAGCGCTTTGGCGTGGTCGAATTCGACGCCAACGGCAAGGCGTTGAGCATCTGCGAAAAACCGACCGAGCCCAAATCCAATTTCGCCGTCACCGGCCTGTATTTCTACGACAACGACGTGCTGCAAATCGCCGCCGAGATCAAGCCGTCGCCCCGGGGCGAACTGGAGATTACCGACGTCAACAATGTCTACCTGCAACGGGGCAAATTGAACGTTTCGGTGATGGGTCGTGGCATGGCCTGGCTCGACACCGGCACCCACGATGCGCTGCTGGAAGCGGGCAATTTTGTGCACGCCATCGAGAAGCGTCAGGGGCTGAAAATCGCCTGCCTGGAAGAGATCGCCTACAACAAAGGCTGGATCGACGATGCGCAATTGTTGGTGTTGGCCGGCGGCATGAGCAAGACCGGTTACGGTCAGTACCTCGCGCGGCTTATCCACGATGACGTGTTGACGGTGATGGCTGCGCGCCAACCACTCCAGGGCGCGGCCTGATCAGCGCAATCCATGTGGGAGCGGGCTTGCTCGCGAAAGCGGTGGGTCAGTCAACGAAGCTGTTGAATGTGGCGACCTCTTCGCGAGCAAGCCCGCTCCCACAGGGGATGAGTGGTGGCGATTAGTGCCCGGTCACGCTGTCCTGTCGTGGGGTTTTGATGCCCGGTTCAAGCGGGTGCGTGGCATGCAAACGAGCCAGTCGATTGGCGTGGGTCGGCGCTTCGGCCGCCAGCGGCGAACGCCGTTTACGGGTTTCTTCGCGCAACACGGGCAACACTTCGGCGCCGAACATGTCGAGTTGTTCCAGCACGGTTTTCAAGGGAATGCCGCCATGGTCGAACAGGAACAATTGGCGCTGGTAGTCGCCGAAATGCTCGCGGAAGGTCAGGGTCTTGTCGATGATTTCCTGGGGGCTGCCCACCGACAACGGGGTCATTTCCATGAACTCTTCCAGCGATGGACCGTGGCCGTAGACCGGGGCATTGTCGAAGTAGGGACGAAATTCCCGGCGCGCATCCTGGGAGTTGCGGCGCATGAAAATGTGCCCGCCCAAACCGACGATGGCTTGCTCGCGGGTGCCATGGCCGTAGTGGGCAAAGCGTTCGCGGTAGAACTCGACGAGGGCAATGAAGTGTTCACGGGGCCAGAGGATGTGGCTGGCGAAAAAGCCGTCGCCGTAATACGCCGCTTGTTCGGCGATTTCCGGGGTGCGGATCGAGCCGTGCCAGACGAAGGGCGGCAAGTCGTCCAGTGGTCGGGGAATCGAGGTGAAGTTCTTCAGGGGCGTGCGGAAACGACCGCTCCAGTTGAGGTCTTCTTCGCGCCAGAGCCGGTGCAGCAGGCGATAGTTTTCCATCGCCAGCGGCAGGCCGTCGGCGATGCTTTTGCCGAACCAGGGGTAGACCGGCGCGGTGTTGCCGCGACCGAGCATCAGGTCCATGCGCCCGCCGCAGAGGTTTTGCAGCAGCGCGTACTCTTCGGCCAGGCGCACCGGGTCGTTGGTACTGATCAGTGTGGTGGACGTCGAGAGGATGATGCGCTGGGTCTTGGCGGCGATGTACGCCAGTAACGTGGTCGGGGACGAGGTGATGAACGGCGGGTTGTGGTGCTCGCCGGTGGCGAATACATCGAGGCCGATGTCCTCGGCTTTCTGCGCGATTTGCAGGGTGGCCTGAATGCGCTGAGATTCACTTGGGGTACTGGCGTTGGTCGGGTCTTGCGTGACGTCGCCAACGGTGTAGATCCCGAATTGCATAAAGCCTCCTTGCCTTGCGTGTAGGTATGTTTGAAACCGGTGCTTCGAAGGTTAAATAATCGAGGCACTTGAAATGTACGCCTGTACACGTACAATCGCAATTCTGATTCGCCGAACGACGGGCCTTCCGGGCACCTGACACAGACAGGAGCAAGACATGGAACTGGGTTTTATTGGTTTGGGCACGATGGGCGCACCAATGGTGCTGAACCTGCTGAAGGCCGGTCATCAGGTTCGCGTGTGGAATCGCTCGTCGGCGCCCCTGGCGGAACTGGTCAGTGCCGGCGCTCAAGCGGTCGAGAGCCCGGCCCTGGCGGCGAACGCCGAGGTGTTGATCTCGATGCTGGGCGACGATATCGCCATCCGTTCGGTGTTCATCGAAGGCAAAGCCCTGGACGGTCTGGCGCCGGGCAGCGTCCATGTGAACATGTCCACGGTGTCGGTGGCGCTGGCCAAGGAAATGGCGGCCCTGCACGCCGAGCGCGGGGTGGCTTATGTGTCGGCCCCGGTGCTGGGGCGTGTGGATGTCGCGGCGGCCGGCAATCTGAATATTCTGGTGTCCGGGCCGGCCGAAGCGCTGGCGCGGGTGCAGCCGTTGTTCGATGTGCTGGGGCGCAAGACCTGGCCGTTCGGCGAGTGTGCAGAGCTCGCATGCGTCGCCAAGCTGTCGGCGAACCTGATGATCGCTGCGGCGATCGAGTCAACGGCCGAGGCCTCGACCCTGGCCAGCGGTTACGGCATCAGCCGCGCCGCGTTCATCGACATGATCACCTCGACGCTGTTTGCGGTGCCGGTCTATCAGGGCTACGGAAAACTGATGGTCGATCAACAATTCGAGCCGGCGGGATTCAAGTTGTCCCTGGGTTTGAAGGACATTCGACTGGCGCTGGAGGCGGGTGAAGCGGCGCAGGTGCCGTTGCCGTTTGCCAGTGTGTTGAAGGACAACCTGCTCGATGGCATGGCCCACGGCCAGGGCGATCAGGATTGGGCATCGCTGTCGGAGGTCAGTGCACGACGCGCCGGCGCACGTTAATTCCAGCGTTTTAAAAGCCGTAACTTGATTGAAAGTTCGGTTGTATCTTTTCGCCTTTAATTATTATCAATAAGCCGATTCTGTTTTTTAAATAATCAGAATCGGTTCTGATAATAACGCTTGCCAATGTACGACTGTAGACGTACATTTTTCGCGGGGTTTAATAACAATAAAACGTTGTCTGTTTTTTCGTCTGCTGACCGTTAATAAATAATAGCTAGGAGCCGTTATGAAAAATCTAATGCAATGGAATAACCTTCCCACCGAATCCAATGAATGGCTTGAGAAGGTACGTGCACTGAACCCTTTGATCCTTAAACACCGGGATTACAGCGAGCAGACGAATGCGACTCACAAGGATGTGATGTCTGAGCTTTTCAAGGAAGGCTTCGCCCGGACCTCCGTGTCCAGGGCGTTTGGCGGTTCCCAGGTCGATATCCAGACCACCTCCGCCATGTTGCTGGAGTTTGCCCGGTATGACGCCTCCGTCTCCTGGCAATTGGCCGTGCAAGTGGCCATGGGCCGGCTCTCCGATTATTTGCCGGAGCCCACCAGCGAAGCGATCTACAGCACCTGCAACGGTTTTGTCATCGGCGCGATCCACTCCGGCGGCGAAGCGTTGCCCGTGGGCGACGACTACCTGTTGAGCGGCAAATGGGCGTTCGCCAGCGGTTCGGCCTACGCCGACTGGCTAGTGTGCACCGCCACCGTCAAGGGCCCGGCGGATGGTTCGGCACCCGAGGTGCGGATGTTTTTCGTCCCGGCCAGCCAGTGCAAGATCCACCACACCTGGGACACCCTGGGCATGCGCGGCACCGGCAGCAACCACTTCGAGTGCACGCAAGTGCTGGTCAACAAGGCGTTCTCCCTGGACGTCGAAACCCTGAAGAAATCCCCGCAAGTGCGCAACTCTCGCGCCTATGCCACCGGCTACTACGAGTTCGGCACGCTGGCGGCGATGTCCACTGTGCTGGGCGTGGCCCGGGCGGCGGTCGATCACTTCCGTAATGACCGCGCGGTGAACACCGACCCGGGCCTGGAAGGGGTGATTTTCGAGAAGACCGGTCGCGCCATTTCTTCGGTACACACCGCGCAGTTGTTGCTGGAAGACGCGATCTGCCAAGTGATCAATCGCGGTGAAACCGTCGGTGAACCGGTCAGCGCCCGGGTCGGTTTGGCCGCTTCGGTCCTGACGGAAAACTCGGTGAATGCGGTCAATCAGATTTACGCATTGGCCGGTTCCAAAGCCGTTTATAAAACCAGTTTCCTGGAACGCTGTTTCCGCGATATTCATACCGGCTCAAAACACTTCACCTTGTCGCCTTTGAACTTGCACGGCATCGGCAAGTTGTACCTGGATAAAACCAACGTACTGATCGCGGCATAATCACGCTTTAAACAAGCCCGGCGAGTTATGAGTGATTAATCACAGGGATTAATAACTCGTCGGGTTTGTGTCGCCTCTTTTTTATTAATTCTTGAACTTTTGTGCTCGCAGTAAAGAGTCAAGGGAGTGCCACATGCTTGCTCGAAATATGCTTAAAACACTTATCTTTGTGGTCTTGGTCGTGGTCATCTCCAGCGCATTGGGCTGGCGTTTCTGGTCACCGACGCCAGCGGCTGCCGAACAACGGATTCCGAGTACCCGGGTCGGTCTGGCCCAGGTCAAAAAGCAGCCGTACACCTATTACCTCGAAGCGATCGGCAAGCTCGAAGCCCAGCGTCAGGTCTTGGTGTCGGCGGAAGTCAGCGGCAAGGTCGTTGATATCGATTTCGAATCCGGCGATGAAGTGAAGGCCGGGCAACTGTTGCTGACACTCAACGACGCCCCGGAGCAGGGGGAATTGGTGCGCTTGAAAGGCGAGTTCGAATCGGCCAAGGCGCAATTCACCCGGGTCCAGGAACTGGCCAAGACCGGTGCCGAAAGCCGCCGCGCCTTCGACAGTGCCCGGGCTCAACTGGACGCCGCCAAAGGTGACATGGAGCGGATGCAGGCACAGATTGCCCAGCGGCATATCCGTGCACCGTTCGCCGGCACCCTGGGCATTCGCCAGGCGCATTTGGGGCAATACCTTGACGCCGGCGGCGCGGTCGCGACGTTGACCGATCCGGGTGTGCTGCGCGTCAACTTCACCCTGGCCGAGCGCGATGGTTCCCGGGTGCAACTGGGCCAGACCGTGCAGGCCAAGGTCGATGCCTGGGCCGATGTGAAGTTTGAGGGGAAGATTGTTGCGGTCGATCCGCAGATCAATCAGTCCCACACCATCAACGTTCAGGCCGTGATCACCGACACCAAAAAACTGCTGCGTCCGGGCATGTATGCCCGGGTCTCGGTGACGTTGCCGCAAACCGCCGAGCTGCTGATCCCGGAAACCGCCATCACCTACAACGCCTACGGCGAAAGCGTGTTCTCGGTGTACCTCGACGAGGCCGGCGTGACCAAGGTCAAGCGTGAAAGCATCAAGGTCGGCGAGCGTCGCGATGGCTGGGCGGTCGTCAACAAAGGCTTGGTCGAGGGCGTGCAAGTGGTGACGTCCGGGCAGTTGAAACTCCACGACGGTGTGGCGGTGGAAGGTGTGCCGGACACAATTGGCCTTAACCTCGCAACCGGGTCGAAACCATGAAATTTACCGACATTTTTCTACGCCGCCCCGTGCTGGCCGTGGTGGTCAGTACGCTGATCCTGCTGTTCGGTGTGCGTGCGTTGATGAACCTGCCGATCCGCCAGTACCCGATGCTGGAAACGTCGACCATCACGGTCACCACCCAGTACCCGGGCGCCTCGTCGGAGCTGATGCAAGGCTTCGTCACCCAGCCGATCAGCCAGGCTGTGGCCTCGGTCGAGGGCATCGACTATCTGTCGTCGTCTTCGACCCAGGGCCGCAGCCTGGTGACGATCCGCATGGCCCTCAACAGTGACTCGATCTCGGCGTTGACCGAGGTGATGGCCAAGGTCAACCAGATCAAGTATCGCTTGCCCAAGGATGCTTACGACCCGGTGGTGGAGCGCACCTCGGGCGGTTTCACCAGCGTGGCCTACGTGGCGTTCGCCAGTTCCAACCTGACGATTCCGGAGATGTCCGATTACATCTCGCGGGTGGTCGAGCCGATGTTCGCCGGTATCGAAGGCGTGGCGAAAATCAACATCATGGGCGAGCAGAAACTTTCGATGCGCCTGTGGCTCGACCCGCAACGCCTGGCCGGTTACGGCTTGACCGGGCAAGACGTTTCGCAAGCCATCGAAGGCAACAACTTCCAGGCCGCACCCGGCCAGGTCAAAGGCCTGTATGTGGTCAGCAACCTGCGGGTCAACACGGACCTGAACAGCGTCGAAGACTTCCGCGACATGGTGCTGCGCAACGACAACGGCCGGATCATTCGTGTGCGGGACGTCGGCACCGTCGAGCTGAACGCCGCCGCGACTGACACCAGTGGTTCGATGAGCGATGTGCCGGCGCTGTTCCTCGGCCTCGACGCGGCGCCAACCGGCAACCCGCTGGTGATCGTCAAGCGTGTGCGGGAACTGATCCCGCAGATCCAGGAAACCCTGCCGCCGGGCGTGACCGTGCAGATTCCGTTCGAAGTGGCGCACTTCATTCAGTCCTCGATTGATGAAGTGTCGTACACGCTGCTGGAAGCCCTGGTGATTGTGGTGCTGGTGATTTACCTGTGCCTGGGCACCTTTCGCACGGTGCTGATCCCGTTGGTGACCATCCCGCTGTCGATGCTCGGCGCGGCGATGTTGATGCAGATGTTCGGCTTCAGTTTGAACCTGCTGACCCTGCTGGCGATGGTGCTCGCCATCGGCTTGGTGGTGGACGATGCGATTGTGGTGGTGGAGAACGTCCACCGACACATCGAGGAAGGCAAGAGCCCGTTTGATGCGGCATTGATCGGTGCCCGGGAAGTGGCGGGGCCGGTGGTGGCGATGACGTTTACCCTGGCGGCGGTGTACGCGCCGATTGGCTTGATGGGTGGCCTGACGGGCACGCTGTTCAAGGAATTCGCGCTGACCCTCGCCGGTGCGGTGGTGATTTCCGGGATCGTCGCGCTGACCTTGTCGCCGATCATGAGTACGCGTTTGCTGGATGCCAAAAGCAGCGAAGGCTTTATGGCCGTCAAAGCTGATCGGTTCTTTCAGTACTTGTCCCAGCGTTATGGCGCGTTGCTTGGCGGCTCGCTGGCCCGGCGCTGGATCAGCCTGAGCGTTGCGCTGGTGATCTTTTTCAGCCTGCCGTTTTTGTACCGCTCGGCGCAGACCGAACTGGCGCCGCTGGAAGACCAGAACATCCTGCTGACCGCCATCAAGGCGCCGCAACACGCCAACCTCAACTATCTGGAAGCCTACGCCCACAAGCTCTACGAGACGTTCAACGAGATCCCCGAGGGTTACAGCAACTGGGTGGCCAACGGTTCCGACGGGCTGTCCAACAGCGTCGGCGGGATCAACCTGGTGGACTGGGAAAAACGCGGGCGTGACGCCAACACCATCCAGCCTGACTTGCAGGCGAAGGTGAACCAGATCGAAGGAACCAGCATCTTCGTGTTCCAGATGCCGCCGTTGCCGGGCTCGACCGGCGGGTTGCCGGTGCAAATGGTCATTCGCAGCGATCAGGAATACCTGGCGTTGTTCAATGTGATGGATCAACTCAAGCAAGCGGCCCAGGCCAGTGGTTTGTTCGCGGTGGTGGACAGCGACCTGGACTTCAACAATCCGGTGGTGGAAATCCAGATCGACCGCGCCAAGGCCAACGCGTTGGGCATTCGCATGCAGGACATCGGTGAGACCCTCAACAGCCTGATCGGCGAGAAATACGTCAACCGGTTCTCCTTCCACGGGCGCTCCTATGACGTGATTCCGCAGTCGATTTCCGCTGACCGACTGACCCCGGAAACCCTCAAGCTGTATTACGTGAAAGACCAGAAGGGCAACCCGGTGCCGCTGTCGACGCTGGCCACCCTGAGCATGAAAGTCGAGCCTAACCGCCTGACCCAGTTCAACCAGCAGAACGCTGCCACGTTCCAGGCCATTCCGGCACCGGGCGTGACTTTGGGCGCTGCGGTGGAGTTCCTGCAAAAACAATCGGAAAACTTCCCGGCCGGCTTCAGTTTCGACTGGCAGTCCGACGCCCGTCAGTACGTGCAGGAAGGCAACAGCCTGGTGTTCACCTTCGGCCTGGCCCTGGTGATCATTTACCTGGTGCTGAGCGTGCAATACGAGAGCTTCCGCGACCCGTTCATCATTCTGATCAGCGTGCCGCTGTCGATCTGCGGGGCCTTGGTGCCGTTGGCGCTGGGCATGACATCGCTGAACATCTACACCCAGATCGGCCTGATTACCTTGATCGGATTGATCAGTAAGCACGGGATTCTGATGGTCGCGTTCGCCAACGAATTGCAGCGCAAGCAAGGCATGGATCGTGTGCAAGCGATTCAACACGCCGCGCAAGTGCGGCTGCGGCCGATTCTCATGACCACCGCCGCGATGGTGGTAGGGCTGGCGCCGCTGTTGTTCGCCAGTGGCGCGGGGGCCAACAGCCGCTTCGGGTTGGGCCTGGTGATTGTGGTCGGGATGCTGATCGGCACGCTGTTCACGCTGTTTATTCTGCCGTCGGTCTACACCTTGCTGAGTTCGATCAAGCAGCCGGCTCGCGCCGCTGAAACCCACCCGGTCAATGCGCCGCAACCCATCTGAGGAAGTTGTATGTATCGGATTACACGCTTCATGCTGGCGCCGCTGGCCGTGTCGATCATGTTCGCCGCCGGTTGTGTGAACTACGCCGGGATCGATCATCAGGGCCAGTTGCTGTCGGTTGACCAGGCGTCCTCCAATAGCCTGAAAGACACGTTGCCACCGGCGGATTGGCCACGCGCCGATTGGTGGTCAGCCCTCGGCGATCCACGCCTGGGGGCCCTGATCGAAGAGGCTTACGCGAGCAACCCAGACTTGCAGGAAGTGCAGGCGCGGGTGGCCAAGGCCAATGCGTTCCTGGATTTGCGCGATGCCGAGCGCTTTCCGGAAATGGACGCCTCGGCGGGTGTCACCCGTGGGCGTCTGTCGAAGTTCGAAGACTACAGCGGCGAGGGCCACAAGTACTTCACGGCCCGCAACCTGGCGGTCAATTTCAACTACACCTTTGACCTTTGGGGCGGGCAGCGCGCGGCGTGGGAGTCGGCGCTCAACAGCGCCATGGCGGCGGAAGTCGACCTGCAATCGTCGAAGCTGATTCTGACGGTCAACGTGGTCAAGGCTTACAACCAATTGGCTTATGCCTGGCAGGTCTCGGAACTCAATCGCCGGGACCTGGCGCGCTTGAGCAAACTGGTGGAATTGTCGGACTCGCGCTACCACTCGGGGCTGGACAACCTGTCGCAGTTGAAACAGGTGCAGAGCCTCAAGGCCCGTTCGGAATCGACCCTGATCGGCGCCCTGGACGACATCGAAATCGCCCGGCTGCAATTGTCGGTGCTGGTGGGCAAAGGCGTTGATCGGGCGCAAGGCATCGAGCGTCCTTCGACATTGCAAGCCAGCGTGGTGGCACTGCCCGCGCAACTGCCGGCGCAGTTGTTGGGGCGCCGGCCGGACATCGTCGCGGCGCGCTGGCGGGTGGAGGCCGAGAACAAGAACATCGATGCGGTCAAAACCACGTTCTATCCCAACATCAATCTGGTGGCGGCGGCGGGCACCCATGCGTTGTCCGGCGACGCGATCTTCGCCAGCGTCAGCAAATTCTGGAACATTGCGCCAACGGTGTCCTTGCCGATTTTCGACGCCGGGCGCCTGCGCTCCGACCTCAAGGCCGGTTACGCCGAGCTGGATGTTTCCATCGCGCACTACAACCAGGTGCTGACCTCGGCGCTGCACGAAGTGGCGATTTCGGTGACGCAGTTGCGCTCGTTCGAACAGCAGATCGTGGTGCAGAAGGATGCGTGTGCGATTGCCCAGTCGTCCTATGAACTGTCCCAGTCGCGCTACAAGGCCGGCGAAGACACGTTCCTCGATGCGCTGAACATCGAGCAACAATTGATTCAGGACGAGATGCGTCTGGCGTTCCTCAACAGCAAGCACGTCGACAGTTCGATTTCCTTGATGGCGGCGTTGGGCGGCGGCTTCCAGGAGCGCGATTTGCCGTTGGCGCAGAACACTGAGCAGTAGCGTTCAACGGTCTGTGCGGCCGGGGCGTTAATCGCGGGGGTGGGGATCTTTGTGTATAGTCTTACTGTTCTCGTATAGACGAATTCACGAAAGCCTTCTCCCGCCTATATCCTCAAAGGTACCTACCTATGAACGTCCCGAATCACCCCAATCAGGATCAGATCTTGTTAGAGAATGTTCTGTCCGCGCTGGGGAGCCCGTTGCGCCTGACCGTGTTGAAGGTGTTGGCCGATGGCCAGGAACACCCCTGTGGCCGGATTCTCAAGGGCGCATCGAAGTCGACCATGACCCACCACTGGCGGGTTTTGCGTGACAGCGGCCTGATTTGGCAACGGCCGTACGGTCGGGAAAACCTCTTGTCCCTGCGCCGCGAGGACATGGATGTGCGGTTCCCCGGGCTGCTCGATTCGCTGCTCACCGCAGTCAAGTTCGATGAACAGACCGTCGATGTGATCAGCAAGCATGAAGTGACCGAAGACACCGACGCGTAAGTGAAATTGATCCACCGCACGTGAAGGGCCGGCCCTTCACGGCAACCAACCGATTCACGATCACCAGGGAGGTGTGTGAGCATGGGTTCGAATCATTATTGGTCGTCGCGACCGCTGTCGGAGTTGACCGCCCCCGAGCATCACTGGCTGTTTTTGCCGGGCGCGTTGACCCCGCGCTTGAAAGCCATGGGCGACTATTCCATCGAAGTGCTTGAACAATCCCATACCGTGCTGAACCAGGACGAAGCCGAGGCACTGGACGTGCCGCCCGCGTCCACCGGTTGGGTGCGCGAAGTGGTGATGAAGATTGACGGCGAGGCCTGTGTCACGGCGCGCAGCCTGACCAGTGTGCCGGCCCTGAGCGCCGATTGGGCCGAGCTGAACGAGTATGGTGGTCGGCCGCTGGCGGAGATTCTCTACCGCTCGGAACAGACCCTGCGCGAACCGTTCCAGTGCGCCTTGCTGGCCCCCGGCGCGCCGCTGGCGGCGCTGTCCTATCGCTACGCGCCCCACGCCAAGCGGCTGCTGGCCAGGCGTTCGCGCTTCACGCGCAACGGCTCGGCCTTGTTGGTCAGCGAGTGTTTTCTGCCGGCGTTCTGGGCACGGCTCTGACTCGACATCAGGCTCGGCCATCGAGCTTGAAAAACCCCACAAACATCCCCCCAAAATCATGTGCCCGACCGGTGTTCAACCGGCGGCAAACCCTTGGCCGTTTTTCGGCCCAAGGGCTGCCACGGTGAACAGTCTCAGAGGCTGATCACCGCCTCGATCTGGCTGATGGCCGGGGTCAGGGCCAAGGCCAGTTTTTCCGCTTTCGAGGTCGGGCGCATCGTATTGCACGAGCGCAGGAACAGCGGGTCATCGAACCGCTTGCGCAGGCGTGCCAACGAGCCACTGATCGCCGGTTGTTTCACATGCAGGCGTTCGGCAGTGCGCGAAACGCTTCGCTCGCGAAACAACACCAGAAAAATAATGATCAGGTTCAGGTCGATATCCGCGAAGTTGTCTTCATTGAATAACATGCTCTCATCCCCATCGTTTACTGATCGGGAGCCAAGCGCATTTGGTCATTGAGACGGTAGTAGTTGCGATTGAAATAGACCAGGCCTTCAGTGGCTGCGCTGTGTTTGAGTTCGAGGATTTCACAGTAAAAAATGCTGTGGGTGCCGACCTCGTCAATCTTGCTGACGCGGCAGTCGAGGTTGACCAGCGCTTCTTCAATGGCTGGCGAGCCGGTCACCAGGGTTTGGCAGTTAACGCTGGAGAAGCGCTCCTGCATGCTCAACTGGCGATTGGCGAATGCGCCGGAAGTCGCCTGATGGTCCCCGGTCAACACGTTCACACACAGCACGCCGTTGGTTTTGAAATGCTCGTGATTGGCCGAGGCGCGATTGACGCACACCAGCAGCGTCGGCGGTGAATCGGTCACGCTGCACACGGCGGACGCGGTGAAGCCGAAACGGCCTGCGGGGCCATCCGTTGTGACGATGGTGACGGCGCTGCCCAGCATCGCCATTGCATTACGAAACTCCGATGAATCAACCATAGCGTCCCCTCATTCCTTGTAGGTTATTGGAGCTGATCCGTTCTTCCTTGACCGCTGTCGCTGTGCGAAAACGGCGGCTGAGACGACACGTTCGCTCCGGAGCTATAGTACGTATGTATCCGTACCTTGCAAGTTATTCCTTGGGCTTATTTTGGCTCCAGGGGGCAGTGTTCACAGGCGTTTTGCAGGCTCTCTTCGAACTCGACCAATTGCGCGTGCCGTTGGGTCAGCGCCGCGATCTGGGCGTTGATCTCGCGCTTCTTGTCAGTGATCGCTTGTTGCGCATCGGCCCATGACAGCGGTTGCCCGGTTTGCCCGGCGAAAATCCCCTGCAATTCCTTGAGCTTGAAACCCAGTTGTTGGGCGCATTTGATGATGCCCAGCCGATCAACGCTCTGCTGGTCGTAAACCCGGTAGTTGCCCTGACGCCGGGCAGGTGGCATCAGGCCGATGGCCTCGTAGTGACGGATGCTTTTGATCGTCGTACCCGAACGCTGCGCGGCTTGGCCGATGTACATGAAAAGTCCTTTTTTGCCGAGGGTAAACCGCGCCCATTATCGGCAGAGTCATTGGCTGGCGATAGCCTGCGCCCGCAACAGCCAGGCTTCGCGCTGAGCGGCGCTGGAACCCAGGATTGGCCCGAAGGTCAGCGTGCGCCGGGGTTCTATGCCGCAAAACGCCAGGGTGGTTTTACGCACCTGATGCAACCCGGGCATGCGATAGACCCAACGGTAATACCAGGGCGGCGTGTCCATGGTTACGAGCAAGTGCGCACTGCGACCGCGCAGGAGTTTGTCGGGAAATGCCTTGCCTTCGCAGTACTTGAAGGCGAAACCCGGCAGGAACACCCGGTCGAAAAAGCCTTTGAGCAACGCCGGAATCCCGCCCCACCAGATGGGATAAACCAGCGTCAACTGCTCGGCCCAGAGGATGTCGGCCTGGGCCTGGCGCAGATCGGCCTCCAGCGGCTGGACCTGTTGATAACCTTCACGCAGCACCGGATCGAAGTCCATCGTGCCCAGCCACAACTGACGCACCTCATGCCCGGCGCGCAACGCCGATTGCGCATAGCGTTCGGCCAGTGCGCCGCAGAAACTGTTGCTGGAAGGATGACCGAGAATCACCAGAATTTTCTTGCCCATTGTCCGCATCCTTGAAGATCAAACCCCAAGGGTAAAGTCTACCCCTCAGGGGAGAGTCAAGGCGTTCAGCAAGGCTTGGGCGTAGGCGGGCAACGCCGCGAAGTCTCGGGCGCACAACAGCAGTTTGCGCAGGGCCCAGGACTCTTGCAGGGCGAGGCTTTTGAACGGTGTTTCACCCGGCCAGCGCTCGATGGCGGCCAGGGGCACGATCGCCAGCCCGGCCCCTCGGGCGACCATGCGCATGACCCCATCAAAGCCGTCGGCGCGGATGCGGATTTGCATCCGCGAGCCGGTGTGCAGTGCCTGTTCTTCGAGGTACACCGCGAGCGCGCTGTTGGCGTTCAGGCCCACGTAGTCGTGGTGCAAGGTGTCGCTGAAACTGACTTCGCCGCTGTCGGCCAACGGATGATCGCGGGGCAGGATCAGCACCAGCGGATCGTCGCGAAAGGGGCGGGTTTGCAGGCCATCGGTGTCCACCGCGTCGGAGACGATCCCGAGGTCCGCCGCCCCTTGGCGCAAGGCGTGGGTGATGCGGGCGCTGGGCAGCTCTTGCAGGTCGATGTCGAGGTTGGGGTGGTCGCGCAGAAAGTCCGCGAGCAATTCCGGCAGGTATTCGGTGATGGCTGTGGTGTTGCACAACAACCGCACCTGGCCTTTGACGCCGTTGGCGTATTCGGCCAGATCCTGCTGCAGGCGCTCGGCTTGTTGCAGCAGGACTCGGGCGTGTTTCGCCAAGGCTTTACCGGCCGCTGTGGGGGTGACGCCGCGTCGGCCACGCAGGAGAAAGTCGACGCCCAGCGACGCTTCCAGCGCCCGGATGCGCGCGCTCGCGGCCGCCAGCGACAAATGGCTGCGCTCGGCGCCGGCGGTGATGTTGCCGCTGTCGAGGATGTTCAGGTAAAGGCGCAGGTTGGTGAGGTCGAAGTGCATCGTGACACCTTTAGGTTTTTCGTTGTCTGGGCGGGCCTC
>Ga0302175_10000093_pt1 | contig 36872 bp, 37 predicted proteins | sample I_Fen_N3_3_FD_198791 | JGI IMG/M metagenome (GOLD analysis project Ga0302175, IMG submission 198791) | Peat permafrost microbial communities from Stordalen Mire near Abisko, Sweden - I_Fen_N3_3 | ecosystem: Environmental > Terrestrial > Soil > Wetlands > Permafrost | place: Sweden: Abisko... | reverse complement strand
CTTTCAGCGTTGATGCACCTGGCGACTGTCCACGTTTTATGGAATGTGGACAGTCGGGGAAAACGACTCCATGAAGAGTCAATACTTTTGACCGTTCCCGCGTTCCGGGATCAAGCGATGATGAGTCTTACGAGTTTCTTTGGCTTGCAGCGTATCAATATGGAATTCACGGGAAGCCTCACGCTCACCGCGTAGGATTTCGTTCATCTGTTGCACGCTTTCCATCAGCTCTTCAAAAAATTGGCTCATGGTTTTCTCCAATGTTTGATGAGGGCTCTCGATGTTCCGGCAACGAGCAGTTGAGGCGCCTGGACCAAGAGCCCTCAAAACTTAGGGATACCTAGCGGTTGACCTAGTCACGGCCAATGTTGTCTTGCATGCAGTATTCGCATTATTTCTACCGATCTAGCCATGGCCACATAGACCATTACGTAATTTGGTGTCGCGACTATTTCGTGAGTGCCGAGAATTTTGCCCTTTCTATAAAGCTTGGGATGCTGGCCTGCTTGCTCTGCTTTGAGATCAAACACTTCGTCCAAAGCAATGGCCGCATCAGGGTTGTCTTGGCAGATATATTTCATGATGTTGTCCCGGTCAGTCACCGCCGAGGGGCGCCAAACTACCCGCATCAGCGGGCTCGTTGACGTATGGCTTCACGTTTGGCAGCAAAGATTCGGCGGACCTCTTCGTCGCTCACGCTTGGCCGGGGATCATCGATACTGGCTTGAACCTGCTTCCTAAACCATTCGTCGTAAGCAGCTGCATCGTGAACTTGCTTCAACGCCTCGGAACGGTCAGGGCGAGAATAGGTTTTTACTTGGAGGGGATCGTAGCCAGAGGTATCGATATCGAAATGGCAGATGCCTATTCCTTGTAAATAGATCACCAGGGTTTCGAGTCGCTTAAACAGGCGAACTTGCTGGCTGCGTTGTGCTGCCAGGGAGTGTGTTTGTGATCCATGTTGAACCTGGACCACCCAGCCACCTTGCTTGGCGAAAATGTGAGTGGCGTTCACGGCGCCGCTTTCAACCAGTTTGACGAGTGCGGTGTGATCAATCGTTTCGGTAGTCATAAAAAGGAGCCCATGGCTGATCAATGGCTCACATGCTACGCAATCAATAATAGTTTGCAATCTTCTGTCTCCGTTAAGGATGTAGGAATTAGTATCCTTTTCGTGGACCGCCAGCTCACAGTGAGACTGGCATGGTCCTTTTGAATGCTTGGTTAGGTGGGTGCTTTCCATCCCATCATGCGATGCTGGGCGACTTTCAATAGATCGCAGCCATCCTGGTTCAGGAGGTAGAGCGCGTGCGTGATGTGAGGGATGTCTTCGACGTCGCCGTGTTTGAAGCAGGTGCAGTGCAGGGTTTTGAGGAGGTCGCTGGAGGCTCGGATGCGCTGGAGGGCGGCTTCTAGGATGTCCTGAGGGGCGGCCTCTGTGTCGATGATCAGGGGCGGGGAGTCGGTGAGGTTGGTTTGGAGCGGGAGGTAACGATTGTCTGTGAACGGATTCCAGCTATTCATGATGTGTAATCTCGAAATGCGTCAGAAGTTACCGCCGCCATCGTGACCAAGCGATGGGAGGCGACTGTGTTCGGGTTGGTCAACCGGTGAGATCACACGCTTACCCGGCACGCCCGAAGACGTCCCAAACACAGCCGCCATAAAGCGTGCTGACGCAAAAAGCGCCGGCAGCATACAACGGGTTGCGTGCGTAGATCTAATACGGGTGACCAAGCCCGAATCGCTGATTTGGCAGCGACAGTCACGACTATAGAGATGGGCTGCGGGGCCGCGATAGAAGACAAGGAGTCTTCTCTTGTAGGAACGGTACGAAGCTTCGATAGGCCGTTCCTACCGTTTCACCAGGCTTTTAAACGCGTCGCGTTTTTCTGCTATCCGACACCTCAACGAATATCCTGATACGACCCCTTATCCATCTTCAAACTCGCCGCTAACCCCACCGCCGGCGCGTAAATCGTGCCCTTCACCGCCGAAAAATTAACCCCTTTGCTTCCCAGCGAAACGTAACGCTCGCCCTTATCCAGATCTGTGAAATACGTGTACGAGCACTTGTGCATCGCCACGTATTTCGCTTCAGCACTGGCCATGACGTTGTGCAGGTTTTCCAGGTCGGCTTGGGTCAGGTTGAGGGTTTTGTTCAGCGGAACGCCCCAGCGCTTCAGGCAGACTTCGGCGAAGTGGCGGACGATCAGGCCGGGTTCGGCCAGGGTTTTCGGGCCGCTGACGCCGTCGGCGGAGGCGTTGCCGACCAGGGTGCCGTGGCGGCCGGGCATCGGGTAGATATGGGTCTTGGTGCCGGTGGCGGTTTGCGGGATGACGCAGCAGAAGCCTTTGGAGCGTTCGTCGCGGGCATAGAAGGCGACGTACTCTTTGACGTTCTTGTTGAGTTTGACTTTGTCGTCCTGGAAGTTGGAGATGCCCAGCACCGGGTCAATGACGAAGATATTGACCGGAATGTCCCGAAGTTGAATATCGTTATACAGCGCGTTGGCCAACATATGGAACTAATGCCGCCGCGGCTCCAGCCGACCAGGTTGATCCGGGTTGGAATAACACCGTCCTTGCGGAAGGTTTTAATAATCTGTTCCTGTAACTTCTGTTGTGTGACGCTACGGTCGCCGTAGTTATATTTTCGCCACATCCAGGAACCTTCGACTTTCACATCTTCGATAGGAATGCCGGCGGCTTTCAGTCGGTTGTATTCGGCTTCGGTCAGTTTCTCCCGCTGCCAGTCGCAGCGACCGAGGGTGATGTTGACCGCGTGTTTGACGTTCTCTTCCCAGCCCTTGCCGAACAAGGTGCCGCTGAGGCCGTAGTCCTTGGATTGGGTGAACAGTTCGTCAGCCTGGAGGTTGCTGGTGCCGGGGCCGTCGACCACAATCCAGTCGGCGAACTCGCGATCGGCATGATGGGAGGCCAGTGTCGAAACCAGTTCGCCATTCCAGTAAGTCGGGTTTTGATTGTCGAATTTAGTCGAGCCGGTGCCGCAAAAGAAAATAGTTAAAGTTGTCATTGTGAAGCTCTTGATTAGAGGAGCTGGCAGACTAGTTTTGGCTGGTTGAATAATAAAGTGGTGGGTTGTTTCCGTTATTGTATTAGCGCTTGATGCTTTTTCTTGCAACTTCCAAAAGTTGGTGTCCGTCTTGAGTGAGTAAGTAGAGGGCATTAACAATGTGTGGAATGTCCTTTATGTCGGCTTCTTTGAAACTTTGGCAATAAAGCGTCTCCAGCAAATCGCTGGCGGCGCGGATGCGTTGGCGGGCGGCGTCGAGGATTTCGTGTGGATCGGCCTCGGTGTCGATGACCAGCACGGGGGTGTTGCTGTAACTGGACTTGAGCGGGTGAAAGCGATTTGTCAGCATGCGAGGGGCGTTCATCGAGGTTTCTCCTGTGTGGAAATCACGTCAGGCCGAGACACCGTTTCAGCCGCTCCTCAGACTATAAAAGGGTCTTGATCAGAGCAGCAATATGGCCGTGATGTACAGGATTCGTAGGGGTTTTACCTGTGTTTTCAGACCCGGCCTACGCGTTCCCCGAGGTTTTTTAGCGCGAAACCCTTACGGGTAAAATTTCCCACGTGTTTGTCAGGCATTACGCGGCAAACCTCTGTATGGTGCGCGCCAGAATCCGTAGGGCGTTTCCAAACGTCTGACCAACGCTTAAAGGGAATTAGGTATGCAATGGCTACGTATGGCCTCGGTTTTGTTGTTGTGGGCCGGTGTCTGTCGTTTGGCGGGTGCCACTGACGCGGTTGGCTCGATGGTAGTGGCCGATATGGATCGCACCGGTTGGCCCGATGCCCTCACCAGCCAGGCTGAAGTCGATACCGCGTCCCGCGCCGAAGTGCTGGTGATCGGCAAGGCGCTGCTCGACAGCGAAGCGCTGGACGAGCCGGGCCTGAAACAACGTCTCGGCGTGCAGTCGGTAACGCTCAAGTCTGTGCGACAAGTGCGGGACGGGTTGTGGGATCGGTTGCTGATCACCTACCGCAATGCCAGCCAAAACTGTGATGGCCAACCCTTCTGCCCGCGTGTGCGCAGCGTCGCTGATTTGCGTCAGTTAGCGGCGGCGTTCACGGGCGAAATCAGCCCGGCCCATGCGGCGTGGGCGAGCAAGAGCCGGGTGTTTCAGGCGCAGATGTTGAATGAGCAACTGCGGGTGGCCGTGGTGGTGCCGTAGCCAGTGACCTCGCCGTTGTCAGGAGGTCCGCCAAGCCTGTTGGTCTGAACACTCCAGGGTGTCGCATGTGGAGAGCAACGGTGGCTCGGAGGGATGTCCATCGCAGCCGCTCAGCAGCAGGGAGGTCAGGATCAGGGTGAGGGCCAAAAGCGATTTTTGAGGCATGGTCAGTCCTTTTTCAAACGCCGCGCTCATCAGGCGTCCTGCCTGATGTGAACTGCGCGGGCGGTGGGTGTGCGACGCAGACCTTACCGTCAGATCGAACCGCATCGCCAGGCTCAAAGTGTTTCGTTTGTTTCAACCTGTGGCAAAGGCGCAGGGCGGCAAGGCTGTATCATCCCGTATCGTTTTGGTCCCGACCTTTTCTCGACTCGCTGCAATCGCCGGCTAGGCTTTTGGCATCGCAGCGGTCAACGGAGTGACAGCTTATGCACAACACCCTGGAACAGGTTTTCGGTTATCCACAGTTTCGGCCCGGCCAGGAGGCGGCGGTCAGCGCGGTGTTGGCCGGGCGCTCGGCGGCGGCGATTTTCCCCACCGGCTCGGGCAAGTCCCTGTGTTATCAATTGCCGGCGCTGTTACTGCCACACCTGACGCTGGTGGTCTCGCCGCTGCTTGCGCTGATGCAGGATCAACTGGCGTTCCTGCAACGCCACGGCATTTCTGCGGGCAGTATCGATTCGGCCCAGAGCCGCGACGACGCCAGTGACGTGATGGCCCGGGCCAAGTCCGGCGAGTTGAAGATCCTGATGATTTCCGTGGAGCGCCTGAAGAACGAGCGCTTCCGTAATTTCTTGCAGCAAGTGCCGATCTCGCTGCTGGTGGTGGACGAGGCGCATTGCATCTCGGAGTGGGGCCACAACTTCCGCCCCGATTACCTCAAGCTTCCGGACTACCAGCGCCAGTTCAACATTCCCCAAGCCTTGCTGCTGACCGCCACTGCAACACCGAAAGTGATCGCGGACATGGAGGCGAAATTCGCCATCGCCCCTGAAGATGTGGTGACCACCGGTTTCTATCGGCCCAACCTCAACCTGCTGGTGGAGCCGGTGCGCGGCCAGGACAAACGCCGGCGCCTTGTCGAATGGATGAGCCAGCGCCCCGGCCAGCCGAGCATTGTCTACGTGACCCTGCAGAAAACCGCCGAGCACATTGCCGAGCATCTGGGCCGCAACGGTATTCAGGCTGAGGCCTATCACGCCGGTTTACCCCACGATCAACGCGAGGGCATTCAGAAGCGCTTCATGGGCGGCCAGTCCAATTGCATCGTCGCCACCATCGCGTTTGGCATGGGCATCGATAAGAGTGACATCCGCAACGTCGTGCATTTCGACCTGCCCAAATCCATCGAAAATTACAGCCAGGAAATCGGCCGTGCGGGGCGTGACGGGCAGCCGTCCGATTGCCTGGTGCTGGCCAACCGCGACAGCCTCAACGTGCTGGAAAACTTCGTCTACGGCGACACCCCAGAGCTGGACGGCATCCGCTGCGTGCTCGACGAATTGCAAGCCGCCGCGCCCGAGGGCCAGTGGGAGTTTTTGCTGGGGCCGCTGGCGGATCAGAGCAACATTCGCCAGTTGCCGCTCAAGACGTTATTGGTGCAGTTGGAACTGCGCGGGATCATCGCTCCGCGTTACGCCTATTATGCGGAATATCGTTTCAAATATTTGCAAGAACCCGAGGCGTTGCTCGCCCGTTTCGAGGGGGAGCGCAAGGATTTCGTCGCGGCGATCATCCAGACATCAACCCGTGCACGGACCTGGGCCACGGTGAATTTCGATGCGTTGTACGAGCAGCACTCCGCCGAGCGCAATCGGGTGGTCAAAGCGCTGGATTACTTCCAGGAAAAGGGCTGGGTCGAACTTGAAAGCAAGCAGATGACCGAGGTCTACAGCCTGCTGCAAACGGACTTTGACGCCCGGGCACTGAGTGAAGAACTGCACGCTTACTTCACCCGCCACGAACAAACCGAGATCGCGCGGATTCACGCCATGCTCGAGCTGTTCGCCACTGATCATTGCCTGGGTTATCGCCTGGCCGAATATTTCGGCGACGAAAACGCGCCTCGGCAATGCGGGCATTGTTCGGTGTGTCATGGGGACGTGGCGCGCCTGCCGCCACCGCCGGAATTACCGGCGCTTGTGGATAAGAATTTCGAGGCGCTGTGCGGTGGTTTTATCCACAGGCATGAGCAACACACCGGGAATGTGCCATCAGCAGAGCGGGTGACGCGGTTTCTGTGCGGGATCAGCGTGCCGCTGTTTACCAAGCTCAAGGCACGGACGATTCCGGGGTCTGGGGTGCTGGAGGATTATCCGTATGCCGAGGTTCGGGCGTGGGCGCTAGCGCATCTCTGACCCGTAGGAGCTGCCGAAGGCTGCGATCTTTTGATCTTGCTCTTTAGCAAAAAGAGCATCGCCGAAGATCAAGATCAAAAGATCGCAGCCTTCGGCAGCTCCTACAGGGGGCGGCGGTGCGAGGATATCCATCTGCTGAATGTCGCTCATCACAGGAATAAATTTCAAAAATGCCCGATGGCTGACTATGGTGAAGGCTGTCTTTGGATCGCCAACAAGAGAACAACAATGAGCCAGACGCCGTTCAATATTCAGCGCGCCGCCGTGATCGGCGCGGGCACCATGGGCCGTGGGATTGTCATGTGTCTGACCAACGCCGGAGTGCCGGTGCAATGGGTCGATAACAATCCGCAGATGCTGGAGCAGGCGCTGGCCGCCGTGGCTGACACGTATACCCACAACGTGCGTCAGGGGCGAATCGATCAGGCGGAAGCGGATGCCCGTATGGCGCGGGTGACATCGGTGGCGGATTACGCGGCGATCCGCGATGTTGATCTGGTCATCGAAGCGGTTTACGAAAATCTCGAGCTGAAACAGAAAATCTTCCGCGAACTGGATGGCTTGCTCAAACCCGAAGCGATTCTGGCCAGTAACACCTCGGCGCTGGACATCGACGCGATTGCCGCCGCCACGCGTCGCCCGCGTCAGGTGCTGGGGCTGCACTTTTTCAGCCCGGCGCACATCATGAAACTGCTGGAGATCGTCCGGGGTGCGCAAACCGCGCCGGCAGTGCTTGAGGCGGCGCTGGAGCTGGGCAAGCGCATGGGCAAGGTCAGCGTGGTGTCGGGCAACTGCCACGGGTTTATCGGCAATCGCATGTTGCATACCTACGTGCTCGAGGCGCGCAAGATGTTGCTTGAAGGCGCGTATCCCTATCAAGTGGACGCGGCGCTGCAAGGTTTCGGTTTTGCCATGGGGCCGTTCCGCATGTACGACGTGGTCGGCATCGACCTGGAATGGCGGGCCCGGCAACTGGCCGGCAAAGGTCAGGAGGCGCGGGAGGTTCAGGTGGACAATCGGCTGTGCGAACTCGGGCGCTTCGGTCAGAAGAGCGGCAACGGTTATTACCATTACGAGCCGGGCAGTCGTCAGGCTGAGCACGATGTGGAGGTCGATGCGCTGGTGCTGGAGGTCAGCGAGAGGTTGGGCTTCCAGCGCCGCGAGATAAGCCCTGAGGAGATTCTGGAGCGCTGCTTGCTGGCATTGGTTAACGAAGGGGCGAAGATCCTGCAGGAAGGCATTGCCGGCTTGGCCCATGACATTGATCTGGTGTACCTCAACGGCTATGGCTTCCCGGCGGAAAAGGGCGGGCCGATGGCCTGGGCGGATCAGCAGGGGCTGGCGGATATTCATCAGCGGTTGCTGGCGTTGGAGACCCGGCAAGGGGATCAGTGGAAACCGGCGCGGTTGATTGGCGAGTTGGCGGCGGCGGGGAAGGGGTTTGCTGACAGGTGAGTGATGTGGCGTCTGTCAGGGCGCTTTCGCGAGCAAGCCCGCTCCCACAGTGGATCGCATTTTTCCTGAAAGAACCCGGTCACTGTGGGAGCGGGCTTGCTCGCGAAGAACGATAACGCGGTTTTCCCCTTAGACTGACCATCCACCCCCAGGAACCGACCCTAATGTCCAACCCGATGCCCCAACGCACCGACTACCCGCACTTGCAGCCCATCACCACCCGCTGGCATGACAACGACGCCTACGGTCATGTGAACAACGTCACCTACTACAGCTTCTTCGACACGGCGGTGAACACCTACCTGATCGAAGTCGGCGGCCTGGATATACACGACGGCGAAGTCGTTGGTTTTGTGGTGAGTTCGGCGTGCGATTACTTTGCGTCCATCGCCTTCCCGGATCGCATCGAAATCGGCTTGCGGGTCGGCAAGTTGGGCAACAGTTCGGTGCAGTACGAATTGGCGGTGTTCAAGGAAGGGGAAGACGACGCCTGTGCGGCCGGTCGCTTTGTGCATGTGTTCGTGGATCGTGCGTCGAATCAGCCAGTGGCGATTCCGGCCGGATTACGCGAGGCGTTGGAACGGTTGGTCGTCTGAAACGAAAAGATCGCAGCCTCCGGCAGCGCCTGCAGGGATGTGTGTACACCCGTAGGAGCTGCCGAAGGCTGCGATCTTTTGATCTGCCTGCCGAGTAATCAGCAATCAGCGATGACGGTAGTAATCATGATGCTTGCGATGCCCATAAGCATGGCCACGGCCTCGGTGGTCATCACGATAATAGCGACGATCATCATGGCCGCCACGATAGGAACGACGATCATCGTCGTTGCTCGAGTTGCCCATATAGTTACCCAGCGCACCACCCGCGCCACCGCCGGCTGCGGAGCCGATCAGGCTGCCGGTGCTGCCGCCCAGGCTGCGACCGACCACGTTACCACCCGCTGCGCCCAACGCACCGCCAATCGCCGCTTGGCCACGACTGTGTTTGTCGGCGCCGACGGCGCTACCACCCGCGCCGCCCAGGGCTGCGCCGATGGTGGAACCTGTATTGCCGCCCAGTGACTGACCGACGACCGAGCCCAAAACCCCGCCCAATGCGCCGCCCACACCTGCTTCAGCAGTGCCTCCGGCAGAAGCGAAGCCACTGGCCAGGCTAAGGGACAACAAGAGAATCGAGGAGAACTTCATAGAGGAACCTCAAGGGGATGACGGCGCGATCCTGAGGCTGTGTCCTTATTGTGACAATCGAAATCCGACGAGTAACACGACTTGTACACAATTCTATAAGTTACTGTTTTTAGGGCGGAACTTAAGGGTTTTTCGCCGGTCTTTAGCTACTTCGGATAGGCCGTTTCTTTACAGAAACGGCCTTTTTTGTGGGCGATTGGAAAGCGGCGTGTCTGTGAAATCGTCAAAAGATCGCAGCCTTCGGCAGCTTCTGCGCCAATCTCTGTAGGCGCTGCCGAAGGCTGCGATCTATTGATCTTGCTTTAAGCCGACTTGGCGAAAATCAACCCGGTCTCACTGGCCATTTCCAAGCGGATCGCCACAAACTTCGACGTCGGCGTATGGCTGCCATCCCCGGTGCTTTCCAGCGGTACCAACGGGTTCACTTCCGGGTAATACGCCGCCGCTTGCCCGGCGGGAATATCGAACGCCAACAGCGTGAAGCCCTTCACCCGACGCTCACGGCCATCGTCCCAGATCGAAACGATGTCCGCCTTCTGCCCCGGTTTGAACCCCAGGCGAATGATGTCGGCCTCGTTCACGAACAACACATCGCGCTGCCCCTTGACCCCGCGATAACGGTCATCAAGACCATAAATCGTGGTGTTGTACTGATCGTGGGAACGCAGCGATTGCATGATCAGATCCGGCAACACGCCGGTGGCGCGAGCGCGTTCGTGGACCAGGTCTTTGGGCAGGACGTTCGGGCGGAAATTGGCCCGCCCCGACGGCGTGTTCCACTTGCGCGCGCCAGCGCTGTTACCGAGGTAGAAACCACCCGGGTTCTTGACCTTCTCGTTGAAGTCGCGAAAGCCCGCAATGGTGTCGGCGATCAGGTCGCGGATGCGGTCGTAATCGGCCACCAGCCAGTTCCAGTCCACCGGTTTGCTGCCCAGGGTCGCGGCGGCGATCCCGGCAATGATTGCAGGCTCCGAGCGCATCTGGTTCGACAGTGCCTGCAACTGGCCGTTGGAGGCGTGGACCATGCTGAACGAGTCTTCGACGGTCACCGCTTGCGGGCCTTCGCTCTGAATGTCGATGTCGGTACGGCCCAGGCACGGCAGGATCAGCGCGTCTTTACCGTGAGCCAAGTGGCTGCGGTTGAGCTTGGTGCTGATCTGCACGGTCAGGTCGCAATTGCTCAGGGCCTGGAAGGTGCGCGGGCTGTCCGGGGTGGCTTGGGCGAAGTTGCCGCCCAGGCCGATGAAGACTTTGGCGCGACCGTCGGCCATCGCGTGAATCGCCTCGACCACGTTGTGGCCGTTGTCACGGGGTACTTTGAACTGGAAGCGGCGTTCCAGGGAATCGAGGAACGCCACCGGTGGGCGCTCGTTGATGCCCATGGTCCGGTCGCCCTGGACGTTACTGTGGCCACGCACCGGGCACAGACCCGCACCCGGCCGGCCGATGTTGCCGCGCAGCAGCATCAGGTTGGCGATTTCCTGGATGGTCGCCACCGAATGGCGATGCTGGGTGATGCCCATCGCCCAGCACATGATCACGTTTTTGCCCTTGGCATACATGCGTGCCGCTTGCTCGATTTCCACCAGGGTCAGGCCGGATTGCTCGACGATCTGCTCCCACGAGGTGTCGTCGAGGGTGCCCAGGTATTCCAGCACGTTGGCGCTGTGTTCATTGAGGAAGTCGTGGTCGAACACCGCAGGCTCGCCGGCCTTCTGTGCATCGCGCTCCCACAGCAGCAGGAACTTGGCCATGCCGCGCATGATCGCCATGTCGCCGCCCAAGGCCGGACGGAAGTACGCGGTGTTGGTCGGCTTGTCGCCGTTGGTGAGCATTTCGATCGGGTGTTGCGGGTGCTGGAAGCGTTCCAGGCCACGCTCTTTCAGCGGGTTGATGCACACCACTTGCGCACCGCGTTTCACCGCTTCGCGCAACGGTTCGAGCATTCGTGGATGGTTGGTGCCCGGGTTCTGGCCCCAGACAAAAATCGCATCGGCGTGTTCGAAGTCGTCGAAAGTCACGGTGCCTTTGCCGACGCCAACGCTCTGCGCCAACGCCACGCCACTGGCTTCATGGCACATGTTCGAGCAGTCGGGGAAGTTGTTGGTGCCATAGGCGCGCACGAACAACTGATAGAGGTACGCCGCTTCGTTGCTGGCGCGGCCGGAGGTGTAGAACTCGGCCTGGTTGGGGCTCGACAGGCCCTGCAAATGTTTGGCGATCAGGGCGAAGGCGGCATCCCAACTGATCGGCTTGTAGCGATCGGTCGCGGCGTCATAGCTCAACGGCTCGGTCAAACGGCCCTGGTACTCGAGCCAATAGTCACTTTGTTCCAGCAACGAGCTGACACTGTGCTTGGCGAAGAACGCGCCATCGACACGCCGTTTGGTCGCTTCCCAGTTCACAGCCTTGGCGCCGTTCTCGCAGAACGCCACCATGCCGGCTTCCTTGGAATCGCCCCAGGCGCAACCAGGGCAGTCGAACCCGCCGTTCTTGTTGGTTTTGAGCATCATGCGCAGGTTTTTCAGCGCGTTGTCACTGGTCAACCAGGCCCGGGCCACACTGGCCAGTGCGCCCCATCCACCGGCCGGACCTTTGTAAGGCTTGTAACGCGGAACGGGTTTTTGGTCGGCTTGATTGTGTTGACTCACGCTTGATTCTCCAACGCAGGGCTGTAGACCCGCGGCGCACTTTTTTGCGGCAGGTGGATGAGATTGAGGTTGTGACGACGGGCCCATTGCACGGCGAGGCCGGTGGGCGCCGACAGGCTGACGAGGGTTTGAATCCCGGCGCGCAGCACTTTCTGGATCAGTTCGAGGCTGCAACGGCTGGTGACAATCGCCAGGCCACCGGAGGTTGAAATGTTCTGGCGGATCAGCCCGCCGATCAACTTGTCGAGGGCGTTGTGCCGGCCGATGTCTTCACGGCCCAGCAGCAATTCGCCCCGGCCGTTCATGAACACCGCCGCGTGTACCGCGCCGCAATGCTGGCCCAGGGGCTGGAACGCGCCGATGCGCTGGCGCAAGCCATCGAGCCATTCGGCGGGTGGCAGCGGCGCGCCGGGCAGCACTTTGAGATCGGGCAACGCTTGCTCCACCGCCTCCACGCCGCAGAGCCCGCAACCGCTGGTGCCGGCCAGTTGCCGACGTTGCTGCTTGAGGTTCCAGAAGGCGCGGTTGGCGATGGTCACTTGCGCGTACTGCGCCGGGCCCGAGCCGCTGAGTTGCAGGTCATAGATGTCGGTCGCGTCTTCGATGATGCCGCTGCCGAGGCTGAAACCGACAATAAAGTCTTCAAGATCGGTCGGCGTCACCAGCATCACAGCCTGGCTGATGCCGTTATAGGCGATCGCCAGCGCCACTTCCTCGGCCAGCGCGGTGCTGTCCGATTCTGTGTAATCGAGGGTGCTGAAACTGTAGGTCTGGCTGGCGGCAGGCGCGGGCGTTTCGAGGGCGGGCGCCGCGCAGGTAGGGCGCTTGGCGTTCATGGCATCACCGACGGTTTAGTCAGCCTTAAGCCTAGGCGCGTCAACTTGTCGCGTCTAATCGCTATTACTGATGTGCCGATAGATGCCGTCGATCAAGACTCGGCCTGCGATTTCTGATAGATCGCGAAACAGGCTTCCGCCAACGCTGAGCGCGGGGCGCTGCGACGCATGATCAGCCCCAGCCGGCTAAGGGTCTGCGCGTTTTCGATGGGGTGCAGGCGCAAATGGTCGGTGAGGTTTTCCAGGCCGCCGTCCAATGGCATCACCGCGCAGCAGAATCCGCCGTGCACCGCTTGTAACAATTGATGAACCGCGTCGGTTTGCAGCAACGGTTGAGGCGTCAGCCCACGGCTGTGGAAGTTGTGATCAATGGACTGACGAAAGTGCATGCCGCTGGTGAGCATGCCTAGGGGCAGTTCGATCAGCGATTCCCAACTCAGCGGCGCCTCGCCGAATGTGTAAAAACGCTGATCGTAGAGCAGGCCCATGCGGGTTTCGCTGAAGGCCAGGGAATCGAAGCGCTCGCCGTCCAGACGCTCCAGATAGGACACGCCGAGGTCCAGGCGATTGTTCGCCAGTTGTTCGAGGATCTGTTCGGAACTCAGGGCCGAGAGTTCGAAGCGCAGGTTCGGGTGCTCGGTGTGCAGGCGTTGCATCAGGGGCAGCGGATCGAAGCTCGACAGTGGCACCACGCCCAGGCGCAACGTGCCCACCAGATTGCCGCGACAGGCAGCGGCCTCGGCCTGCAAACCGTCATACGCCGCCAGCACCGTGCGCGCCCAGGCCAAAACCCGCTCGCCCGGTGCGGTAAAGCCTTCGAAGCGCTGGCCGCGATTGACCAGTGGCAGCTCAAGCTCTTCTTCGAGGCTGCGCAGGCGCATGGACAGGGTCGGCTGGGTGATGTGACAACGGGCGGCGGCCTGGCCGAAATGCCGGGTTTCGTCGAGGGCGATGAGGAATTTGAGCTGCTTGATGTCCATCTTCGCTCCAGGGCGCGGTGAGGCGGGGATTCTAGCGCTTGCGGCGGATCGACGTCATTGGTCGGGTGGGAACCGAGTGTTGCAACCTTGGTCTAGGCTTTTGCGTCTGGAAACTAAATCCCAAGGAGAGTGCATCATGAGTCTTTTGAGCTTTGTGAAAGAAGCGGGCGAAAAACTGCTGGATCTGCTGACACCCGGCAACGCCAATGCCAGTGAGCAGTTGAAGGAACACATCAGCAAAGTCGGCCTGGGTAACCCGAACGTGCAGGCCACGGTGGATGGCGACAAAGTCACTGTCACCGGTGAAGTGGCGAGTCAGGAGGAGAAGGAAAAGATTCTGCTGGCGGTGGGCAATATCGCGGGTGTTGGTAGCGTGGACGATCAGATTACCGTGACCGGGCCGGTGGTCGTGGCCGCTAAGTTTGTCACGGTCGTGGCGGGGGATACCCTCAGCAAAATTTCTCTGCGCGTGTACGGCGACGCCAACAAGTATCAAAAAATCTTTGAGGCCAACAAACCGATGCTCAAGGATGTGAACAAAATCTACCCGGGGCAGTCATTACGGATTCCGGAATAATGTAACGCCCGTAGGAGCTGCCGAAGGCTGCGATCTTTTGATCTTTTGATCTTTTGATCTTTTGATCTTTTGATCTTTTGATCTTTTGATCTTTTGATCTTTTGATCTTTTGATCTTGGCTGTCTTGAGGCTGCCGAAGATCAAGATCAAAAGATCGCAGCCTTCGGCAGCTCCTACGGGATCAAAGCCCTTCGATCAACTCGCGATAATCCACCACCGCCGCAAACTCCGCCGTGTCCTTCGGCCCCTTGCGACTGTCCGGCTCGCGCACGGCCAGCAGATGCGCCACGCCAAAATTGCGCGCACTGCGCAGGATCGGCAAGGTGTCGTCGATAAACAGACTGCGCGCCGGATCAAAACCGATATCCGCCTGCAAGGCATCCCAGAACTGCGGGTTCTCCTTGGCAAAACCGTAATCGTGGGAGCTGATCAAACGCTCGAAGTACGGCGCCAGTTCAATCCGTTCCAGCTTCAATGACAGCGAATCGCGATGGGCGTTGGTGATCATCACCACCCGTTTGCCGGCCTGTTTGATCGCCGCCAGAAACGTGTCCGCGTCCGGGCGCAGGGCAATCAGATGAGCGGTTTCCAGTTTCAACTCGCGCACCGGCAGCTTCAGCTCGGCGCTCCAGAAGTCCAGGCAGTACCACTGCAATTGGCCGGCGTTGCGTTCGAACAGCGGCTGCAACTCCATTTCCGCCATGGCCCGGCTCACGCCGTGCAACTCGGCATAACGCTGAGGCAGGTGTTCCATCCAGAAATGGTTGTCGTAGTGCAGGTCCAGCAGCGTGCCGTCCATGTCCAGCAGAACGGTGTCGATGTCGGGCCAGGGCAGCAGGGACATAAAAAACTTCTCCAGCGGTAAAAAAGATATCCGAGGTAAACAATCAGGATAGGCCGGGTATAGTAACGCGTTCACGCCAAGGAGCTTTTCATGCGCCAGAAACCCACCGTACTCGCCCGCGAGATCGTCGCCACCAGCCGTTTATTCTGCGTCGAAGAGTTGAAGCTGCGCTTTTCCAATGGCGTGGAGCGCACCTATGAGCGCTTGGTCGGCAAAGGCGCCGGGTATGGCGCGGTGATGATCGTGGCGATGCTCGATGCGGACCACGCGGTGCTGGTCGAAGAATATTGTGGCGGCACCGATGAATACGAATTGTCCTTGCCCAAAGGCTTGATCGAGCCGGGCGAGGACGTGCTGGCGGCGGCCGAGCGGGAGCTCAAGGAAGAGGCCGGTTATGGTGCGCGGCAGTTGGAGCATTTGACCGAGTTGTCGTTGTCCCCCGGTTACATGAGCCAGAAAATCCAGGTGGTGCTGGCCACCGACCTGTACGAAGAAAGTCTGGAGGGCGACGAGCCCGAGCCGATGGGCGTGGACAAGGTCAACCTGCGTGAGTTGTCCGCCCTGGCCCAGAATCCGCAATTTACCGAGGGCCGTGCCTTGGCGGCGCTGTATCTGGCCCGAGACTTACTGACCCAACGTGGGGTGTTTTTGCCATGAGTTTGAATTTTCCCCATCCGTTGATGGCGCCAGTGCTTGAGCTGGCATTGAAGGCCGGTGACGCGATCCTGCCGTTCTGGCGTAACGGCGTGGCCGTTACCGCAAAGTCGGATGATTCGCCGGTGACGGCGGCTGATTTGGCGGCGCACCATGTGATCGTGGACGGGCTGCGGGCGCTGGACCCGAGCATCCCGGTGTTGTCCGAAGAAGACGCCGACATTCCCCAGAGCGTGCGGGCGGGATGGCAGCGCTGGTGGCTGGTGGACCCGCTGGACGGGACCAAGGAATTCATTTCCGGCAGTGAAGAATTTACCGTCAACATCGCGTTGATCGAGCAGGGCCGCGTGGTGTTTGGCGTGGTGTCGATGCCGACCAACGGCCGCTTCTATGTCGGCGGTACCGGGCTCGGTGCGTGGCGTGGTGATAAGGGCGAGGCGCCGCTGCCGATCCAGGTGCGCGAAGTCCCGGCAGCAGGCGAGGCCTTTACCGTGGTCGCCAGCCGTCGGCATTCGAGCCCCGAGCAGGAGCGTTTGCTGGCAGGCTTGAGCGAAAGCCTGGGCGAGCTGCAACTGGCGAACTTCGGCAGCTCGCTGAAGTTTTGCATGGTGGCGGAAGGGGCTGCGGATTGTTATCCGCGCCTGGCGCCGACGTCCCAGTGGGACACGGCAGCGGCGCAAGGTGTGCTGGAAGGGGCGGGCGGTGAAGTACTGGATTTGAGCGGCGCGCCGTTTTGTTATCCGGCGCGGGAATCGCTGCGCAATGAGTTCTTTTTGGCGCTGCCGGCGAAGGCTGCGTGGCGTGAGAAATTGCTGGCGCTTGCCCAAGGCTGAAGATCAAGAGATCGCAGCCTCGTTTTACTCGACAGCTCCTACAGGCGACCGCGTTTCCTTGTAGGAGCTGTCGAGTGAAACGAGGCTGCGATCTTTCGCTTCACCGGTGCAAAACGTACTGCCCGGTAAACGTCACCGCCTCTTCCTCGGCCCCCTCATTCACAATCCGCGAATGCAGCGTCAACCGCGCTCGTCCATAACGCTGATACATCGCCAGAAACTTCTTCCACACCGCTGCACTCGGCGCTTGGCAAATCGCGATGGCATCGGTGGTCACCGGCAGCGGATAGCTGATCTGCCCTTCCTGAATCACGATGTGCCCGTCTTCAATACCTTCCTCACGCAAGCGCAAATGCAACCAGCCCCAACCCGCCAGCACCGCGCCGCAGTAGAGGCTGCCGCCGAACATGGTGCTCTTGTGGTTGACGTTGGCCTCCAGCGGCAGGTGCAGGCGCAGTTGCTGGTCGTGCCAGTCGAGCACCTTGAGGCCCATGTCCCGGGTGAGGGGGATGTCGTGGTGCAGGATTGATTCCAGGTGATGACTGTCGCGGTTCATGCATAGCCTCTGCGGTTGGATTCAATCAAGGTCATCGGTGTGACTGTGGGCGCCGCCGTCGGCGAAGTTCAGGCCGTGCTTGCGCAGTTTGTCGTGCAGGGTCTTGCGCGGAATGCCCAGGGCCTCGGCGAGGCTGCGCACCGAGCTGTGAGAGCGCGCCAGTTCGGCGGCGATCAGGCTCTTCTCGAAGTTTTCCACTTGCTCGCTGAGCCCGCCGCCGACCACTTCCACCGTGGTGCTGGCGCCGCCCTCCGAGGCGCTGTTATCCAGCGCCAGTTCCAGGCCAAGTGCAAAGCGTTCGGCAGCGTTTTGCAGTTCCCGCACATTGCCCGGCCAGGTGTGACGCAGCAGCAGCGCACGTTGCCCCGGTTGCAATTCGTGGGGTGGCAAACCGTGGCGAGCGCTGGCTTCGTCGGCAAAATGCTGGAACAGCATCAGCGCATCCTCACCCCGTTCGCGCAGCGGCGGAATGCGCAGTGGTGCGACGTTCAAGCGGTAATACAAGTCGGCCCGGAAGCGCCCCTGATCGGCGGACTGGCGCAGGTCTTCCTTGGTGGCGGCGATCACGCGGATGTCCAGCGGGATCAACTGATTGCCGCCCAGGCGTTCGACCACCCGCTCCTGCAACATGCGCAGCAACTTGACCTGCACATCCAGGCTCATGCTTTCGATTTCATCGAGGAACAGCGTGCCGCCGTTGGCGAATTCGAACTTGCCGATCCGGCGTTTCTGCGCGCCGGTAAACGCGCCGGGCTCATGACCGAACAGCTCGCTTTCGACCACCGATTCGGCCAGCGCCCCGGCGTTGATCGCCACGAACGGACCGTTACGCCGACTCGACAAATCGTGCAGTGCCCGGGCCACCACTTCTTTGCCGGCACCGGTTTCGCCGAGGATCAGCACGTCGGCCTTGGTCGCCGCCAGCGCCCCGATTTGCTCGCGCAGACGCAGCATCGGCGCCGATTGGCCGACCAGTCGGGCGCTCAGTTCGTTGCGATCGCTCAGGGCCAGACGCAGGCTGCGGTTGTCCAGCACCAGTCGGCGCAAGGCCAGGGCACGGCGCACGCTGTCGAGCAGGGCGTCGCTGGCGAAGGGTTTTTCGAGGAAGTCATAGGCCCCGGCGCGCATCGCTTGCACCGCCAGCGGTACATCGCCGTGGCCGGTGATCAGCAACACGGGCAGCTCCGGGTCCTGGGCGTGGAGTTCGGTCAGCAACTCCAGACCGTCCATGCCCGGCATGCGAATGTCGCTGACCACCACGCCCGGCCAGTCGCGCTCCAGTTGCCCGGCCAGGCCTTTGGCTTCGGCCAGGGGCAGAATCTTCAGGCCGGCCAGGTCCAGGGTCTGGCTCAGGGCCTGGCGCAAGTGCGGATCATCGTCGATCAACACGACCTGGATGCGGTTATCGATGGTCATGCACTTCGGTCCTCGGACGGTTGCAGGCTCACGCCGGGTGCACCTGCACGGAGTTTCAGGGTAATCAGGGCGCCGCCCTCCTTGTGGTTGGCGAACGACAGTTCACCGCCGAAGGCGCGCATCAAGGTGTCGCAAATCGCCAGCCCCAGTCCAAGGCCCTGGGTGCGGGTCTTGGTGGTGTAGAAGGGCTCGCCGGCGCGACCCAGCGCTTCCAGGCAAAACCCGGGGCCGTTGTCGCGAATGTACAGGTTGACGCCATCAGCGGTGGATTGGGCACTCAGCCAGAGTTTGCGCGGCGGGCCTTTTTCGGTCAGGGCATCGAGGGCGTTGGCCAGCAAGTTGCCGAGCACTTGGCGCAAACGGGTTTCCCCGGCCTCGACCCACAGCGTGGCGGCCGGCAAATCGCGGATCAACTCGACTTCCATGCTCCGCCGACGCTTGGCCAGCAACGCCAGGGCATCGTCCAGCGCCGGTTGCAGGGCCACGCTTTCCGGGGCGTGCCGGTCGCGACGGGCGAAGGCGCGCAGATGGGCGATGATCGAGGCCATGCGCCCGGTCAGTTCGCTGATCAGCTTGAGGTTGCCACGGGCATCGTCGGTGCGTTGATGATCGAGCAGCACCTCGGCGTTTTCCGCGTAGCTGCGGATCGCCGCCAGTGGCTGATTGAGCTCGTGACTGATGCTCGCCGACATGGTCCCCAGCGCCGACAGTTTGCCGGCCTGCACCAGATCATCCTGGGCGCGCACCAGTTCTTGCTGGGCCTGTTCGCGTTCGAGTACTTCCTGTTTCAGCCGTCGGTTGAGGCCTTCGAGGTCGCTGGTACGTTCGGCCACCCGGCCTTCCAGTTCGCGGCGGGCCTTGGCTTCGAAGGCGATGCGTTCCAGGTAATGGCGGCGGCGCTGCATCATCAGGCCGAGCAACAACATCAACACCAGCAGCGTCGCGCCACCGATGGCCACGACCGTGCGCACCGGGCGGTCGATCAGGGTGCGTGGTGCAAGGATGCTGACGTTCCAGCCGGTTTCTTCGATTCGTTGGGTCTGGGTCAACCAGGCGTTGGGGTTGAGTTTCAGCGGCTTGGGGTCGCGGGTCGGATAAGGTTGAATCGTGCTGATGGCCTGGTTCTCTGCATCACTCAAGACGCGGGTCGAGCGGAAACGCCACTCGGGCCTCGACGTGAGAATGACCACGCCGTTGTTATCGGTCAGCAGCAGTTGTTCCGGGGTTTTACCCCACAGGCTTTCGGTGTGGTCGAGGTCGACTTTGACCACCAGCACGCCAATGACTTTTTCGCCTTCGCGCACGGCGGCGGCGAAGAAGTAACCGCGTTTGGCCGAGGTGGTGCCGAGCCCGAAAAAGCGCCCGAGCCGCCCGGCCATTGCTTCGCTGAAGTACGGCCGGAAGGAAAAATTGCGCCCGACAAAACTGTCGTGCTTGTCCCAGTTGGACGCCGCCAGGGTCTTGCCGCTGGTGTCCATCAGGTACATGACTTCGGCGCCGGTCTGGGCGCTGATGTTTTTCAGCAGGCGGTTGGCATTGCCCTGGGTGACACCATCGTCGGGCGCCCCGAGTACGGAGCGCAGGGCCGGGAGGTCGCCGAGGATCTGCGGCAACACTTCATAACGATGCAGGGTGCCCAGCAGGTTGGCGACGTAGAGGTCGAGGGTCTGACGGTTCTGCCCGGCCAGTTCGCTGCGGTAATAACGCTCGGCCAGGTGTTGCAGCGGCCACAGCAACGGCGCCAGGCACAGCGCGAGCAGGGCCAGGCTGCGCCAGCGGGGTCTGCGGGGGAGGGTCGGAGTCATGGGCATCAGGCGCCTGGGGGGACAGGCGCATTATGCCTAGGGTTGTCCGGCTAGACACTCATGGAAACAGGTCGGCGTCTTGCCAGCGTTTGCCGTTCTGGTCCTTTTCCGAGAGTTGGGGCGCTTCGTCCAGTTGCCAGTCGATGGCCAGGGTCGGATCGTCCCAACGAATGCAGCGCTCGGCGGACGGGGTGTAGTAATCGGTGGTCTTGTAGAGGAATTCGGCGTTATCGCTCAGCACCACGAAGCCATGGGCGAATCCCGGTGGAATCCAGAGCTGGCGATTGTTCTGCGCGGACAGGCGCACACTGGCCCAGCGCCCGAAGTGCGGCGAGCTGCGACGCAGGTCCACGGCCACGTCGAGCACTTCACCGGCGGTCACCCGAACCAGCTTGCCCTGGGTGTGTTCCAGCTGATAGTGCAGGCCCCGCAGCACGCCTTTGCGCGAGCGCGAATGGTTGTCCTGGACAAAGGTCGTTTGAAGCCCGGTGGCTTGCTCAAATGCCTGGGCATTGAAACTTTCGTAGAAAAACCCCCGATCATCACCGAAGACTTTCGGCTCGATGATCAAGACGCCCGGCAAGTCCGTAGACGTGACGTTCATTGTTCCTCTCCGGCGATTTTGAACAGGTACTGGCCATAGCCGGTCTTGCCAAAGTACTGGGCGCGTTCCAGCAGTCGCTCGCGACTGATCCATTTATTTTGATAGGCAATTTCTTCAAGGCAGGCCACTTTCAAGCCTTGTCGATGCTCGATGGTTTGCACGTACTGCGAAGCTTCTAGCAGGCTGTCGTGGGTGCCGGTGTCGAGCCAGGCAAAGCCGCGGCCAAAGCGTTCGACCTGCAGGTCGCCGCGTTTGAGGTAGGCATTGTTGATGTCGGTGATTTCCAGTTCGCCACGGGGCGAAGGCTTGACCGCTTTGGCAATCTGGATCACGTCGTTGTCGTAGAAATACAAACCGGTGACCGCGTAGCTGGACTTTGGCTTGACCGGTTTTTCTTCGATCGAAAGGGCGCGTCCCTCGCTGTCGAAATCGATGACGCCAAAGCGTTCCGGGTCCTTGACCCAGTAGCCGAACACCGTCGCGCCGCTGGTTCGCTTGGCGGCGTTGCGCAGTTGATCGCCGAAGTATTGGCCGTGAAAAATGTTGTCGCCCAGGATCAGGCACACCGGGTCATCGCCGATGAACGCCTCGCCAATCAGAAACGCCTGGGCCAGGCCGTCCGGGGACGGTTGCTCGGCATAGCTGACATTGACCCCGAACTGACTGCCGTCGCCCAACAGCTTGCGGTACTGCGGCAGGTCATCGGGGGTGGAAATCACCAGAATGTCTTTGATGCCCGCCAGCATCAGCACCGAAATCGGGTAATAGATCATCGGTTTGTCGTAGATCGGCACCAACTGTTTGGAGACGCCGAGTGTGATCGGGTGCAGGCGCGTGCCCGAGCCGCCGGCCAAAACGATGCCTTTGATCATGCCAGCAGCTCCTTGATATCGATGGCGCCCAGGCGTTCGCCTTGATAGCTGCCGTCCTGAACACGGCGGCACCATTCCAGGTTGTCCAGGTACCACTGAACGGTTTTGCGCAGGCCGGTCTCGAAGGTTTCTTCAGGCACCCAACCCAGTTCACGCTCGATCTTGCTGGCGTCGATCGCGTAGCGCTGATCGTGGCCCGGGCGGTCCTTGACGAAGGTGATCAGGTCGGCGAAGTGCGCGACACCTTCAGGTTTTTGTGGTGCCAGTTCTTCGAGCAAGGCGCAAATGCCGCGCACCACATCGATGTTTTTCTGTTCGTTGTGACCGCCGATGTTGTAGGTCTCGCCGACCATACCCTCGGTGACCACTTTGAGCAGCGCGCGGGCATGGTCTTCGACGAACAGCCAGTCGCGAACCTGCAGGCCATTGCCGTACACCGGCAATGGCTTGCCCGCCAATGCATTGAGAATGACCAGCGGGATCAGCTTCTCGGGGAAGTGGAACGGCCCGTAGTTGTTCGAGCAGTTGGTCAGCAACACCGGCAAGCCGTAAGTACGCTGCCAGGCGCGGACCAGGTGGTCGGACGCAGCCTTGCTGGCGGAATACGGTGAGCTCGGTGCGTAGGACGTGGTTTCGGTAAACAGGTCGTCGACGCCGTGCAGGTCGCCGTAGACCTCGTCGGTGGAAATATGATGGAAGCGAAAGGCGCTTTTTTCCGGCTCCGCCAGGGTTTGCCAGTAGGCGCGGGTGGCCTCCAGCATGCTGTAGGTGCCGACGATGTTGGTCTGGATGAAATCCGAGGGGCCGTCGATGGAACGGTCAACGTGGGATTCAGCCGCCAGGTGCATGATCGCGTGGGGCTGGAAACGGGTCAGCACCGCGCTCATGGCGGCCTGATCGACGATGTCGGCCTGGACGAACTCATAGCGGGTGTCGGTGGCAATGCTGGTCAGCGACTCAAGGTTGCCGGCGTAGGTCAGTTTGTCCAGGTTCAACACTTCGTGTTCGGTGTTCCGAATCAAGTGACGAACCAGGGCCGAGCCGATGAATCCGGCACCGCCGGTGATGAGAATACGCATGTCGTTGGCCTCTTTCCGTAAGACGATAAAGCGAATGGAGCATAGCTTGTCGGCAGGATGGGCGAGGTGCAAGAGGATCGTTGGTCGTATTTCCGGTTTGCTGCCGGTTATAGCCCGGCAATCGGTTCCCGGGGGTTGATTATCCTCCGGGGCAGTGGCGATATAGGCGCCTAATAAAATCTCAGGGGTCGTTGTATGCCGCTCGCCACGTTGATTCACCGCGCCAGTTTGCCCAGCCCGCAAGTGTCTGCGCAGCAAGCGCTTGAGCTGTTGGAGCGGCATTACGGCCTGAGCGGGACGTTGCAGGCGCTGGGCAGCCAGCAGGATCTCAACTATCGCGTAGACACTGAGCGCGGCCGTTTCGTGCTGAAAATCTGCCGTGGCGATTACTCGGCCGTGGAGTTGCAGGCCCAGCACGCGGGGCTCAAGCATCTGGCCGAACACTCCAGCGTGAAAGTGCCGAGGGTGATACCGGCGGACAACGGTGAAGACCTGCTCTCGCTGGACATCGACGGTCAGGCCGTGCACGTGCGACTGCTGGATTACATCGACGGCCAGTCGCTGACCCCTCTTGATCACTTGCCGGGCGCCGTGGTGGCCGGGTTCGGCCGGCTCTGCGGCGAAATGGACCTGGCCCTGGCCGGTTTCGAGCATCCGGGCCTGGAGCGCACCCTGCAATGGGACGCCCGCCACGCCAACGCGCTGATCAAACATCTGCTGCCGGTTATTCAGGATGAGCGGCAACGCGCGCAAATCACCGACGCCGCCGAACAGGCCGAACGTCGCTTGCTGCCGCTGGTGGCCAAGCTGCCGGTGCAGGCGATCCACATGGACATCACCGACGACAACGTGGTCTGGCAACGGGATTCCCAGCGCCACTGGCAGTTGCAGGGGGTGATCGATTTTGGCGATTTGATCCGCACCTGGCGCATCACCGATTTGTCGGTCACCTGCGCGGCGTTGCTGCACCACGCCGAGGGCGATCCGTTCTGCATTTTGCCGGCGATCCAGGCTTATCACGCGGTCAACCCGTTGCAGCCTGAAGAACTGCAAGCGCTGTGGCCGCTGATCGTGGCTCGCGCGGCGGTGCTGGTGCTCAGTGGCGAGCAGCAGGTCAGCATCGATCCGGGCAATGACTACAGTCGCGACAACCTGGTCCATGAGTGGGAAATTTTCCGCGTCGCGACATCGGTGCCGTTGGCGCTGATGGAAGCGGCGATTCTGACGGCTGTCGGCCAGGCCCTGCCGGTGATCGGCAGCGAAGGCTTTGCGCCGTTGTTGCCGAGCCTGGTGGGCCGTGAGTTTGCTTTGATTGACCTCGGCGTACTCAGTGCGCATTTCGAGGCCGGTAACTGGGAGCAGGCCGGCATCGACCAGCGTCTGCTGACCGAGGCTGCGGCGGCTCACGGTCTGGCGGCCAGTCGTTATGGCCAATACCGTTTGTCCCGCACCCGCCCGGACAGGGCCACGGAACCGGACACCTGCCCGTTGCACGTCGAGTTGCGCGTGCCCCACGGCACTGAGGTTGAATCGCCGTTTGCCGGGGTGGTTCATCAGCCAGAACCGGGGATCGTGCAACTCGACGGCCCGCAATTGAGCGTACGGTTGTGGGGCGTGACGCCATCGCTGCACAGCGGCGCGGCGCTGGTCAAAGGGCAGGTGCTGGGGGCGGTCAGCGGGCCGTTGATCGTGCAATTGTGTCGCGGCGTTTCGCTCAACCCGCCGCTGTTTTGCACACCGTCGCGCGCCTTGGCCTGGCAGGCGTTGTGCCCGTCACCGGCGGTGTTGCTGGGGCTGGCCTGCGATGCCGAACAAGAGCTCGACGCCCAAACGTTGCTGGCCCGTCGCGACGCCAGTTTCGCCCGCACGCAAAAACACTATTACGTCGATCCGCCGCGCATCGAACGTGGCTGGCGCAATCACCTGATCGACATGCAGGGCCGTTCCTACCTCGACATGCTCAACAACGTCGCGGTGCTCGGCCACGGTCACCCGCGCATGGCCGCCGTCGCCAGCCGTCAGTGGTCGCTGCTCAACACCAACTCGCGGTTCAACTACGCGGCGGTCGCCGAATTTTCCGAGCGCTTGTTGAAGCTGTCGCCGGAAGGCATGGATCGGGTGTTTTTGGTCAACAGTGGCAGCGAGGCCAATGACCTGGCGATTCGCCTGGCGTGGGCCTACAGCGGCGGTCGCGACATGCTCAGCGTGCTGGAGGCCTATCACGGCTGGACGGTTGGCGCAGACGCGGTTTCGACTTCGATTGCCGACAACCCCAAAGCCTTGAGCAGCCGCCCGGACTGGGTGCATCCGGTGATCGCGCCGAACACCTATCGCGGCGAATTCCGTGGCCCGGACAGCGCGCCGGATTATGTGCGCAGCGTCGAGCACAACCTGGCAAAAATCGCCGAACAAAAACGCCAATTGGCCGGGTTTATTTGCGAGCCGGTGTACGGCAACGCGGGTGGGATTTCATTGCCACCGGGGTATTTGCAGCAGGTGTATGCGTTGGTCCGCGCCCAGGGCGGGGTGTGCATCGCCGATGAAGTGCAGGTCGGTTATGGCCGCATGGGCCACTTTTTTTGGGGCTTCGAAGAGCAGGGCGTGGTGCCGGACATCATCACCATGGCCAAAGGCATGGGCAACGGCCAGCCACTGGGCGCGGTGATCACCCGCCGGGAAATCGCCGAAGCGCTGGAGGCCGAGGGTTACTTCTTCTCGTCGGCGGGGGGCAGTCCGGTCAGTTGTCAGATCGGCATGGCGGTGCTGGATGTGATGGAAGAGGAAAAACTGTGGGAAAACGCCCAGGTCGTCGGCGGGCATTTCAAGGCGCGGCTGGAAGCGCTGATCGATATTCATCCGCTGGTGGGTGCGGTGCATGGTTCCGGGTTTTATCTGGGTGTGGAGTTGATCCGCGACCGCGACACTCTGGAGCCGGCCACGGAAGAAACCACTGCGCTGTGCGATCGCTTGCGTGAGCTGGGGATTTTCATGCAGCCGACCGGCGATTACCTGAACGTGCTCAAGATCAAACCGCCGATGGTGACGTCGCGCCAGAGCGTGGATTTCTTCGTCGATATGCTCTCCAAGGTGTTGGGCGAAGGCTTGTAGAGCTTGATATCGCTTTCGCGGGCAAGCCTCGCTCCTACAAGGTTGCGCCGTACTCTCTGCTTGTGAACGACACAGCCTTGTAGGAGCGAGGCTTGCCCGCGAAGGCGTCTTCAAACCCGACGCTGAATATCGATTGTTATCGGCTTTTTCTTGGTTAATTTAGATGAAAGGCATCTTGGTAGCTTTTAAAGCCGATATTTATCGGCTATAAAGTCGCCATTGCCTACCTATAAGAATGACCCGGGAGATGATTCATGAGCCGTATCGTTACCGTCGCCGCTACCCAGATGGCTTGTTCCTGGGACCTTGAAGCCAACATCGAGACCGCTGAGAAACTGGTGCGCGAGGCGGCGGCCAAAGGGGCACAGATCATCCTGATCCAGGAATTGTTCGAAGCCCCGTACTTCTGCCAGAAGCCGAACCCGGATTACCTGCAACTGGCCACCACCGTTGAAGACAACATAGCCATCAAGCACTTCCAGAAAGTCGCCAAGGAACTGCAAGTGGTGCTGCCGATCAGCTTCTACGAACTGGCGGGCCGTGCGCGTTTCAACAGCATCGCGATCATCGATGCCGACGGCAGCAACCTCGGGATTTATCGTAAAAGCCACATCCCGGACGGCCCTGGCTACCACGAAAAGTACTACTTCAACCCGGGCGATACCGGTTTCAAAGTCTGGAACACCCGTTACGCGAAAATCGGCGTGGGCATCTGCTGGGACCAGTGGTTTCCGGAATGCGCCCGCAGCATGGCGCTGCTCGGCGCGGAAATCCTGTTCTACCCGACCGCCATCGGCAGCGAGCCCCACGACAAGACCATTTCCTCCCGCGACCACTGGCAGCGCGTGCAACAGGGCCATGCCGGCGCCAACCTGATGCCGCTGATCGCCAGCAACCGCATCGGCAATGAAGAACAGGACGGCTACGACATCACGTTCTACGGTTCATCGTTCATCGCTAACCAGTTCGGCGAGAAGGTCCAGGAGCTCAACCAGACCGAGGAAGGCGTATTGGTTCAGCGCTTCGACCTCGACGAACTGGAGCACATTCGCAGCGCGTGGGGCTCGTTCCGTGATCGACGCCCGAACCTATACAATGCGCTCAAAACCCTCGACGGTTCCCTGGAGTCCTGACTGCATGACCACTTTAAACAGCACCCCGCGCGCCGACGGCTTCCACATGCCCGCCGAGTGGGCCGCCCAAACCCAGACCTGGATGATCTGGCCCGAGCGCCCGGACAACTGGCGACAGGGCGGCAAACCGGCGCAAGCCGCGCACGTTGCAGTGGCCAAGGCCATCGCCCGTTTTGAGCCGGTGACCGTCGCGGTGTCCGCCGGCCAATACGAAAACGCCCGCGCCCGCCTGGATGTGCCGAATATCCGCGTGGTCGAGATGTCCAGCGACGATGCCTGGGTGCGCGACACCGGCCCGACGTTCGTCATCAATCACAGCGGCGAAGTTCGTGGCGTGAACTGGGATTTCAACTCGTGGGGCGGTTTTGACGGCGGTTTGTACTCGCCGTGGAACCGCGATTCCCAGGTCGGCGGCAAGATCCTTGAGATCGAGCGCAGTCAGCGTTACCGCACCGAGGGCTTTGTGCTTGAGGGCGGTTCGATTCACGTCGATGGCGAAGGCACGCTGATCACCACCGAAGAATGCCTGCTTAACCGCAATCGTAATCCGCACCTTAATCGTGCAGAGATCGAAGCGGTGCTGAGCGCTAATTTGGCTGTGGATAAAATCATCTGGCTGCCGGACGGTTTGTTCAACGACGAAACCGACGGCCATGTGGATAACTTCTGCTGCTACGTGCGCCCGGGCGAAGTATTGCTGGCCTGGACCGATGACCCGCAAGACCCGAACTACCCGCGCTGCCAGGCTGCGATGAAAGTGCTGGAAAGCAGCACCGACGCCAAGGGGCGCCCATTCACGGTGCACAAGATGCCGATTCCGGGGCCGCTGTACGCGACCGAAGAAGAGTGCGCCGGTGTCGATCCGGTGGACGGCACCCAGGAACGGAATCCTACCGTTCGTCTGGCCGGCTCTTACGTGAACTTCCTGATCGTCAACGGCGGCATCATCGCGCCGAGCTTCGATGACCCGCTGGACGGCCCGGCCAAAGAGATTTTGCAGAGTCTGTTCCCGCAGCACGAAGTGGTGATGGTGCCGGGCCGTGAACTGTTACTGGGAGGCGGTAACATTCACTGCCTTACCCAACAGCAGCCCGCGCCGCACAAGGAGTGAGTGCGGTTGTAACAGCTTGAGTTGATTGCATAATCACTCGCGCAAACGTTTCCCCGCTTTGCCTTGCATAAAGCCCGCAGCCCGAAAGGACTGCGGGCTTTTTTGTATCCACTCATCGACAGTTAGGAAACATTGGCACAGCTCTTGTATCTGTCATGGCGTAAACAGGGAGGGGGAGAACTGCGATGTTCTGTCATAAACCTTGGATAAGTTAGCCGCTCACAAACCGGGAGAGAGCGCCGAAATGAACGCCGAAGTGAATGTAGTGAGCGAGCGGACATTGCATCCCCTGGCAGTCAATGGTGAATCGCTCCAGATCCTGGCGCACTGGTTGAAGTCCAATGGAACGCGTCAGATCAGGGAAACTGATCCGCGCCGGACGATGATCGAGCGCTACCCCGCTGGATTATTCAGCGAAGCGGAGCTGGAAGCGTTGTGGGATGTGATGGAAGGATAAGAAGAAAAACAAAGGATTGCTCAAAGCGCTGCCGGGAAGGCGGCGCTTTTTTATGCCTGTTGGAAAGTCGGCGCCGTCGAGGGTGCCAAGATCGCAGCCCTCGGCAGCGCTTACGCCAATCTATGTAGGCGCTGCCGCAGGCTGCGATCTTTTGATCCTGCCCTTAAAAACTATAGGTACCAGTCATCACCAAACTACGCGGTGCGCCGGGCTGAATCTGATACTTGCTGGTCGCCGACGAGTAATACGTCTTGTCGCTGATATTGTTCAGCGCCGCGCGCACGTCCCAATCCTTGTGCCGGAACCCGGCCAGGGCATCCCAACGGCCATAACCGGGCAGCACAACGGTGTTGAGGTTGTCGGCATAACGCTCACCCACCAGGGTCAGACCGGTCTCGGCGTACCAGCCCATTTCCGGTTTCCAGGTCAGGAACAGACTGCCGTTGTGCTTGGCCACGTTGCTGACGCGTTTGCCTTCCAGGCCGTTGTTGTCCTTGACCACGGTCGCGTCCTGCATGCCCACGCCACCGCGCACGTACCAGTTGCCGACGAGCTTGCCGGTGCCGGTCAACTCGACACCACGGGAACGTTGCTCACCCGTTTGCACGGTCAGCGTCGGGTTGCTCGGGTCGGTGGTGCGGCGGTTGTAGAGTTCCAGTTCGTAGATCGCCAGGGTGGTGCTCAAGCGATCATCGAGCCAGTCGCTCTTCACGCCGATTTCCTTCTGTTTGGTCAGCTCCGGGCTCAGGTCGTTGCCGTTGCCGGCCACGCCCGGGGTGATGCCGATCAGGCCGCCGCCGACCGGGGAGAAGGTTTTGGTCCATGAGGCGTAGAACGAATGATCCTGCAACGGCGTCCAGACGATTCCCACGCGAGGGCTGGTGCTGTGGCTGTCACGGTCTTCGGAAATGTCCCGCAGCTTGTTGGTCGACTCGATGTCGAAGGTGTCGTAACGCAAACCGCCCAGCAATTGCCATTGATCGTTCAGGCGCAATTGATCCTGTACGTACACCGCACGGCTTTCGACTTCGGTGTGAGTGCTGGTTGAAACCTGCATGCGCCCGGTGTGGCGCAAATCGCGGTTCGGGTTGTACAGGTCGAGAGCCGGTACCGCCGAGCTGCCGCGCCCGGAAGTCGCCGCGTTGTACAGCGTAGGATCGCGCCGCTGGCTGCCAATCTCGACGCCGGTCAGCAGGCGATGCTCAAGCCCGAAGGTGTCGAAGCCACCCTCCAGTTCGACGTTGTTGAACACGTTGCGGGTGGTCAGGTCTTGTTGCCAATGCTGGCGAGTGACCTTTTGGGTGGCGGGGGTGTAATCGGTCAGGTAGGTATTGTCGAAATCGCTGTCGAGCTTGAATACACCGAGGGTATGGCGCAGTTGCCAGTTGTCGCTCAATTCATATCTGAGTTTCGAGCGCAGGGATTGCGACTTGTCGTCGATGAAATCGTGCTCGCTGCCGTAGGTCGTATCCCGCCCTACGTCCGCCGGGCGTCCATTTACCCCGGGGATACCGCGATCCGGCGTACGGTTGTAACGGCTGTATTCGTACTGCACCAGCCAGTTCAGGTCCGGTGTCAGTTGCCAGCTCATGGAGGGCGCGAACAGTTGGCGATTGGCGCTGACGCCGTCGCGAAAGCTGTTCTGATCCATGTTGCCCATGTTCAGGCGCAGGCTGATGTTCTCCGTCGGGTCGGTGCTCAGGTCGGCATACAGGCTGCGCAAATCATCGCTGCCACCCTGGGCTTCAATCGTCGAGCGACGGCCGAACTCCGGCAGTTTGCTCACCCGATTGACGATCCCGCCCTGGCTGCCCCGGCCATACAGCACGGCGGCCGGGCCTTTGAGCACTTCGATGCGTTCGATGTTGTGCAAGTCGCGCACGTACTGGCTGTCGTCACGGACGCCGTCGAGGTAGAAGTCATTGCTGGCGTCAAAGCCGCGGATGCGCAGGCTGTCGAAACGCGTGTCGGCGCTGCTGCTGACGTTAGGCATACCGCTCAGAGCGGTGCCCAGGTCGTTGGTGCCGTAATCCGCGACGTTGGCGGTTTTTATCGAATCGATGGCCTGGGGGACATAGCGCACCGGGGTGGCTGTGCGCGTGGCGGTGCTGGTTTCTTTGACTCGAGGGTCGTCGGCTTCTGCTTCGGCGCTGATCGAGGTTTCCGGTAAAACGGTGGTCGCGGCGCCGGCAAAACCGGAAGACAACAGGGCAGAAAGCCCAAGGGTTACGGGGGAAAGACGGAAGGGGGCAGGCATCTGAAGCGCATCCAAAAGGTAGAAGAATCCAAGGGCTCGAATGGTAATGCTTGCTATTTACTTCCGTTAATTATTCCTGATGGTGAAGCTGGTTTGATTGTTTCGAATCATGTCTGGATTGATACAACGCCTTGAAGCGGCATTCGACCGATTCCTGAAACAGACTGAAATCCATTCCGGCGTTTTTCCGAAACGGTCCGAGGACTAGTCTGCCGGCATTCATTTTTCCTACCTTTGTGCCGGAGTTTTCCTATGAACCTTCACTACATTTACGACCCGTTGTGCGGCTGGTGCTATGGCGCCAAACCGTTGGTGCAAGCGGCCCGGACCGTGTTGCCAGTCGTTGCCCACGGCGGCGGCATGATGAGCGGCGCCAATCGTCAGGCCGTCTCGCCGCAACTGCGTCATTACGTGATGCCCCACGATCGACGCATTGCCGAGTACACCGGCCAGCCATTCGGCGAGGCGTACTTTGAAGGGTTGCTTCGGGATGAAACCGCGATCTTCGACTCCACACCGCCGATTGCCGCCGTGCTGGCCGCCGAGCAAATCGCTGGCCGTGGCCTGGAATTGCTGGGGCGTTTGCAGACCGCTCACTATGTGGAAGGGCGGCGCATTGCTGATGAGGTGTTCTTGCTTGAACTCGCCCAAAGCATGGGCCTAGATGCCCAGGCTTTTTTCGCCGCTTTCAACGAGGCCGAAACCGAACGCCATATCAAGGAAAGTCGCACACTGTTGGCCAACGTCGGCGGACAAGGTTTTCCGACGTTTGCCCTGGAACAGAATGGCCAATTTACCTTGATCGACATTGGCCCGTGGCTGGGCAAGCCAGAAGCCTTCGCGACCTGGTTGAGGCAGGCGCTTCCGGCCCAGCCATCCTTACCCGAGTTTCAAGCCTGTGGCCTCGACGGCTGCGTCCACTGATTTCTTAGACGAATTTCGCCTATTTACAGACGATTCATGAAATTGACACACGGATAAGGGCACGGATAGGATTCGCGCCAACGCCTGTGGCCGATCGCCACGACTCACAAAACAATAAAAGGCCCGCCGCGATTTTTCGTGGGCGGGCCTTTTTGTTTCGGGGTGAAAAAAGAGCGCAACAGCGCCGTTTCAGCCGTTCGGCACAGTGCGTATCAACCGGTATAAGGAAAAGAACAAATGTTGAATAAGCGAATCAGCCTGATCGCTCTGGGGATGTTGAGCGCTACACAAGCCATGGCTAACGACCAGGCCGAATCCAAGGGTTTTGTTGAAGACAGCAGCCTCAAAGTGCTGCTGCGCAACGCCTACATCAATCGTGATTACAAAGACGGCAACGCGGACAAATCCGAGTGGGGCCAAGCGGCCATCGGTACGTTCTCGTCCGGCTTCACCCAAGGCACCGTCGGTGTGGGCGTCAATGCGTTCGGTCTGTACGCACTGAACCTGGAGCGCAGTGAAGATCGCAGCGGTGCCCAGGGCATCGACTTCTTCAAAAAGGGCGACAGCGGCCACCCGGCCAACGACCTGGTCAAGGGCGGCGCGGCGGTCAAATTCCGTCTGTCCAGCACCACGCTGACCTACGGCGACCAGATGCCGGAACTGCCGGTGCTGAACTACGACAACTCGCGCCTGCTGCCAGAAAGCTACACCGGCACCTTGATCACCTCCCAAGAGATCAAAGGCTTGGTGCTGAACGCCGGTCGCTTCACCGCCGAATCGCGCAAAAGCGCTGAAGGCCGTGACAGCGGTGGCTTGAAGTCGATCAACGTATTGGGCGGCAGCTACCAGTTCACCGAACAGTTCAAGGGTGCGCTTTACGCCTCTGACGTCGAAGACGTGCTGAAGAAGCAATACGTGAACGCCAACTACGTGTTCCCGATCGACAAGGATCAGTCCCTGACCCTGGACTTCAACGGCTACCGCACCAAGCTGGACAATTCCTACGTCCGCGAAAACGGTATCACCGGCGACGACAACAAAATCTGGAGCCTGGCAGCGACCTTCGCTACCGGCCCGCACTCGTTCACCCTCGCTCACCAGCGCAGCACCGGCGACAGCAACCTGGGCTACGCCTACGGCGGCTATCAGAAAGATCAGGGTCGTGTCGGCGACGGTGGCAACACCATCTACCTGGCCAACTCGTACTGGTCCGACTTCAACGCTGAAGACGAACGCAGCTGGCAGTTGGGCTACGGCCTGGACTTCGGCGCCTTCGGCATTCCGGGCCTGAGCTACAACTTCGCCTACGTGCGCGGTGACAACATCACCACGTCCACCAGCGAGGGCGGCACCGAGCGCGAAATCTTCAACCAGTTCAAGTACGTCGTGCAAAGCGGCCCGGCCAAAGACCTCAGCGTGAAACTGCGCAGCTCGATCCTGCGCGTGTCGCAGAAATCCAGCGAGTACAACGTCAGCGGTAACGAACTTCGCGTGTTCGTGGATTACCCGATCAACATCTTCTGATGATCGCTTGAGTTAACAAAACTCACTAAAAAACCCCGACTGGCTCGGGGTTTTTTTTTGCTGACTTTTGACAAAAACGATCTAAAGCTGCCTTTTTTGGCATAAAAAGGTCGATTCAAGGCAACTTTTTACAGCGTTTCAAACAACGCTTGAGATGCCTGAAATTCTTTCTCATGGACGCAAATCCTGCACCTAATAGATTAGTCCGCTAAATGCAGCGGAGACTTGTAATGATCGTTTTAAACAGAGAAGTTGGCGAATCGCTAAGGCGCGACAAATTTGTCAACGTCCAGGGTGGTGACTTCAATCTCTACGGTCATTTCGCCGACTTCGTCAGATTGACCAGAAGTTGGGAAAACATGGAGCCCGACAGCTACTACGGCCAGGCCGACGCCGGTATGCGTTTCCGTCGCTACAGCGATTTTGAATACAACCCGGTGACCCGCGATTTGAAGCAACTGGAACACCGTGCCTATGTTCAGTCCAAGACCAACAACAGCTACGTCGGCGGGATGATTCGGCACTTCCAGGACTTCTCCGATGAGGTGATTAATTCGCCGGTGATGCGCAGCCTCATCGACATCGATTTTGAAGTGTACAAAAACGTCTTGCCGCCGGAGTTGCACGATGAAATCTGGCAATGCCAGATCCATCAGATCCGCATCGAGATCAAGCCGGGCAAACAACTGGAAATCACCCCCGAAGGCATTCATTGCGACGGTTATCCGTTCAGCGGCGTGCATTTCTGGGGCCGCAATAACGTGGAGGGCGCCGAGAGCCGGCTCTACAGTGCTCACGAAGAGCAACTGGCGTCGACGACGTATCAGGAAATCCTCGACACCACGTTTTTCCTCGATCGCGACATGCGTCATTACGTGACTCCGGCCCGCAACGTCCATTCCCACGACTTGGCGTACCGGCAGATCCTGGCGATTTCCTTCTCGCGGCCCGGGACCGCTTTCGACATTGTTCGCTGAACAGCTCGACCCCATGGACAGCGCCTCGGCAGCGGTGATGCTGTGGCGCGCCAATGCCAAGGATGCGCTGCGCCTGGAGCGCTTCTTCCGGCAGTTCGACGAAGTGTCGTTCTGCGACTGGCAGGACGCCAAATGCCTGCGCGGTGTGTTGGTGCAGAAGACCACCACCGCGTACCTGGCGCTCGACCTCAGCGGCGAAGTGGTCGGCGCGGTGCTGGGCGGCATGCTCGGGAGTCGCGGCACCATCAACCATTTGGCGGTGAGCCCGCAATACCGCGCCCAAGGCGTGGGCCAACGGCTGGTGGAAGCCGCTTCGGCGGACATGAAACGGGTCGGTGTGCTGCGCATGTTCCTGTTCGTCGACGATGCTAACCTTGCCGGCAAACGTTTTTGGAGTGCCCAGGGTTTTTGCGAGCCGCGTGGCGAAACGACTTTTGAGAGGGACCTATGAATGAGACGTCCAGCAGCCAGCCGCTGATGGTCGAGCCGCAGCCTTCGCGCACCTTTGCTGAAGCCAGCCCGGTGGTGGCCGGTTACTTCACGGTGTCGTTTGTGTTTGGTTTGATGGCCGTCAACGCCGGGCTGCCCGTGTGGTTGCCGGTGGCGATGTGCCTGTTCGTGTATGCCGGTGCTTCGCAGTTCGCCGCGTTGGCGCTGATTTCCAGCGGCGCGTCGCTGACCACGATTATCCTCACCACTTTTTTGATCAACGCGCGGCACATGCTGATGTCGGTCTACATGGCCAAGGCGTTGCGGGCGTTGGGGCTCAGTCGTTTCGAGCGCTGGTGTTATGCCGGTGGGCTGACCGATGAATCGTTCGCCTTTCACAGCGTGAAACTGGGCAGCGGTGCGCCGGTTAACGTGCGTTACCTGATCGGCTTCAACCTGTTTTGCCACACGTCTTGGGTGCTCGGCGGTTTGCTCGGGGCGATCTGCGCGCAATACGCGTCGCACTTGATCAAATATCAACTCGACTACGCCCTGACCGCGATGATGCTCTACGTGCTGGTGTCGCTGTGCAACACCCGCAACAAGCTGATCGCCGCCCTGGCTGCGGTGGCCTGCATGGGCGCGTTGAGTCTGGTTGGCAGCTCGCCGTTTAACGTGTTTATCGCCACATTCGTGGGTTGCGGGGTGGGTGTATGCCTGACCAAACGTTCCTGATTCTGGTCGTGGTGCTGATGATGGCCGTGACCTTCCTGCCGCGCGCACTGCCGCTGCAAGTGAACACCGACCATTGGCCGCCCTTCGTCGCCCGGGCGCTGGAATACCTGCCGGTGGCGATCGTCGCTGCCATCAGCCTCACGCCCTTGTTGATCAAGGACCAGCATGTGCAGCTCGATCGCCCGGAGTTTTATGCCGCGATTCCGACGTTGTTATGTGCGTATTTCAGCAAAAACCTCTTTCTCAGTGTGGCGGTCGGGACGGCTGCGTACATTGCGCTCGGCTCGTTCATGTAGGCGCAAATCGACCACATCGCTCAATGCCTGGCCCGAAAGCTCAGGGTTATTGACCGCCAGCCGCACTTCGAGGAAGTCCTCGAAATCCGGGAAAATGGTCAAGCCGTTACGCTGGGCGGCCTCGCGGGACACCATGCCGATGCCGTCCATTTGCGGGATCAGCGACAGGGTCAGGGTCTCGCTGCAGGAATAAATCGTCCGTTGGCCGGTGTCGTAATTTCCGAGCCCGGCGTCGAGAAAACGCAAGAAGCTGTGGGAATACGGACAATCGTCCGCCGGACGAACCTGAAGCTTGTCGCCCAGCAATACCAGCGGATCGTTCTCCTGGCCGCAATGCGCGCCGACCACCTGAACGTGCACATCCGGCAGCACAATGCTGGGCAATCCCGGTTTTTGCGGACCGATCAAAATGGCCAGGTCAAAGTCTTCATTCTTCAACTTGCTGAGGTTTTCCATCGACTCGGCGTAGGAGAACTCCAGTTGATGATCAGGAAACACCTCAAACAGGCGTCCGATCATGCGCCGATTGAAATCCTCCGACAGCGTGGTGTTCAACGCCACCTTCAACGTGCGCTGACCGGGCACTTTCAGCGCGGCCACTTTCTCTTCCATCTGTCGCGTGGCGACCAGGACCTTGTCCATATACGGCGTGAGCTCCGTGCCCTGCGCGGTCAGGGTCAAGCCCTTGTTGGAACGTCGAAACAGGCGAAAACCGAACTGCTCTTCAACCTTGTTCAACTGCGCGGCCAACGCCTGCACCGTCAAACAGGAATGCTCTGCCGCCGCCGACAACGAGCCGGTCTGCACAATGCGCATAAGGTTGCGTAAGGTTCTGCTATCCATGGGGTAATGCCCTCTAAAGTGGGCTGGCAATTGTTGTGTACTTAGCGGCCGATCCTGCGCCTATGCCGGCTATATTCCTGCACCTGAGCATAGTTGTCGCGGCTTTAGTAGCGAATTGATTCCGCAGCCGATGGCTGGAGGCTTACGCGGGATCGGGGATTTTGGTGAG
>Ga0302175_10000092_pt1 | contig 37412 bp, 51 predicted proteins | sample I_Fen_N3_3_FD_198791 | JGI IMG/M metagenome (GOLD analysis project Ga0302175, IMG submission 198791) | Peat permafrost microbial communities from Stordalen Mire near Abisko, Sweden - I_Fen_N3_3 | ecosystem: Environmental > Terrestrial > Soil > Wetlands > Permafrost | place: Sweden: Abisko... | reverse complement strand
AGCGTGCCAGAAGAGCGTAGTTCAGTAGGCTCACCGCGCAACCGCGCGAACGTACGCCTGGCAAGCCCGCAGTGCGATCAGTCCTTGGTCGCCGTAATCGGTGATGGCGACAATTCGTTGAGCATGCGCTGGGTCAAGTTGGGCTCGACGGGCTGCATGAACCACGCCGACGGCGCCGGAGGTGGCAGGCACGTGGCAGCCACTGGCTGAATCCTCGGCAAGGAGGACTGACAGCCGCAGATCAGAAGTAGCAAGGCGATCACGCAGCCTTGAAATATTTTTCTGTGCATCACTAAATTCCTTGAAATGCGCTTCGTCTATAGATTGAAGACGGCCTTCTAGGTCCAGGCGCTTGTCCTGCTCGATACGAGCCTGGGCGGTGGCGGCATTGCTGATCGCCGCCAGGTCATCCTTGTGCAAGCTGGTCTGCTCGGCGAGTTTATTGCCCATTCGCCAGTCCTGGACCTGCCAGGTGACGCCGGCGGCGCTGGCCATTAGCACTAGGATCAGCAGCACCAGCACGGCCAGCTTCTGCACGGGCGTCATCACGGCACATCCTTAAAGAAGACGTGGTGCCCGAGGCGCAGCGTCTGCTTGGCCTTCGCCGCCCAGGCCGGCGCCTTGGGCATCGTGGTTGCGTAGTAGTGCGTGGCGCCGTCAGTTGGATCCGGTACCGAGCCAGACATAACTTGGTCAGCAGCGCGCTGGGCCTGGGCGAACTGCGCAGCCGGGATCGGTTTGGCGCCGCTGAGGTAGGCATAGTTCGGGTCGTTCTGGTTCCAGCAGCTGAACTGCCAAGGCTTCAGGCAAACACCGGCGTAGCCCTCGCCCCACCAGGACTTGGCCTTGCCGTCGAACACTCGGTTGCGGATGGTCCAGGCCACGGCGACTTGGCCGGCCGGCCCTTCGCCGCGGGCCTCGCCCCATAGCGTGCGCGCCAGAATGTCGCGGTCTTTTTCGGAAGTGGTCATACTTTTCTCCAGGCGAAAAAACCCGCTCGAAGGCGGGCTGGTGATGAGGACCAATGCCGCGCTGCCCCCCTAATGTCCACATCCTCCCTACGCTGCTGCTGCGGCCTCAAGCAGCATTTTCTCCAGCGAGGTGAGCTCTGCGCCTGACAAAGCCCCGCTGAACGCGGTGAAGGCGTTGCTCACCATTGGCCGCGTCGCGTCTGTGGCCTGGCCCGCTACCCGCAAGGTTCCCATGTTCAGTTCAGGCCGCAGGCCGATGGTCTTGACGAGCTCGTTAACGTAGCTCCACATCTCAACACCGTCGTATCGGATCGTGATCCGACCCAGGGTACGATCAAAGATCAGAACAACTGCAGTTAATTTCGTAGCGCTGAGCTTTTTCGGCCAGGCGCTTGAGGTTGCCTCCGCGAGAGCTAGCGTGCCGAAGTTTCCGGCCACGACTCCACTGCCGCCGCTGTTCGAGTAAATCCCCCAAGGCGCGATTGCGTCGCTCGCGGCGCCCGCCGAGAGGCTGCCAAAGCAGAGATGCTCTGCGCATACGGCGCCGATGGTGAAGGACCCAGACGTGACAAAGGGATTCATGCCGAGCGCCTGGGCGATGGCATTCACCTTGTAGCCAGTTTTGCCGTTGACCATGGTCACAAAGTTGGCGAGGGCATTGGAGGATCCGTAGCTCGGGATCGCGAACTGTTCCACTCGATCAATGACTACCCCACTCTTGGCGCCATACGGCGCAAGGCAAGGCCAGAACTTGATGCTCGGGATGTTTACAACCTCGTCTTCGGCTTGGCTGTAGTCAATCTTTGGAGCGCCTGGTACGGAAGCAGAACCAGGAGTGCGAAGGGCATAAAGAGGCATTATTGAAGCTCCATTGAGAAGGCACACAGCCAGTTGTAGAGAGGCTTGTTGTCATAGCGCGAATAGTCGCGCAGGTCAGTGTCACGAACACACCCGCGGCGCCCGCTGCCAGACTGCGGGGTATTCAGTGCAGGTTGAAGTGCGTAACTGAGGGTGACCCCTGCGGCAATGTCAGCCGTGGTCGTGATCACGATTGACGCGCCGTCAGCACCAGCCACTACCGATGCGATGGTCCCAGCCGAAAGCTGAAACCCGGCGTTACCAGGGTCGATAATGGTCGTCGCATCCACGACTACTCTGCCGATCGGGCCAGGCGTGCCGGCGTTGCCATTCGGCAAGTTGTTAAGCTTTAGCGTGAGCGTCACGCCTGAGCGGACCGCTGAAATCACCTTGAGTGGCTGCCACTTGGCGCTAACCTGGGTTAGTCGTTCAGCCCTCGCCTCGATCTCACCCATCTTGATGTAGCCGTCAGCCGTCATATGAAACTGATCGAAGTAGCCGTAGGCGTACTTGGGTCCGACCATGATGATGTTGGAGTTCTCGTTGTGCGACTGCAGTTGAGCAAGCGGAATGCCTGGAATCGTACCCGCCTCCCCCGTCAGCATCTGAGAGATGAAGGCAACCGGCGGGATGGCCTGGGCGGTGATGGCAGAAATGTCAGCACGATAGTCGGCGATCCACTGGGCGAGGATTGCCACATACTCAGCCTGAGTCGTGTTGATCTGGCTTTCACCATGAACGATCGACAAGCTTGGAACCTGGTACTCCCAACCATTTGACGAAGCGATGTTTTTAGCAGCTGTCACGTGAGCCAGTGCATTCGTATAAGTGGCCGTGCCCTTCTTGATGCCAGCATAGGCAGACCCGCCTACAGCGGAAACGCTGTAGAGCAGCTTTGGCGAAATAGAGGTTGTACGCTCATGCCATCGGCGCAGAGCCAGCATGTACGATGTTGCTGGGGTCTCCCCTACAACGCCTGAAACAAATTCCCTTACTGGCTCTAAAGCGGACGCACCCACCCAGGATGTCGGCCTTGGCCCACCTGGGAGAGTGAACAGATTGTCGGCGTAACCGACCGGCGTGAAGGGCGAGAAAAGGTTGCCCCGACGACCCTCGATTGTGTACTCCCCGCTGGCGTCCAACACGATTCCGCGCGATCCGAGCGCAAGGCTCTGGCCAGTAGCCAGCTTATGCAGCAGGACATTGCCGTCCCGAAAGACCCGCCCATCCTTCGTGATTGAGTGGGGTTGCGCGGTGCTTCCGCTCGACTTGAGCGCCCTCACCATATCGAACGCCACGGCTTGGGCGGCCAGCCAGGTGCCGACCTGCGTCAGCTGTGCAGCACCCGTCGGCTCAAAGGCCCAAACCTGACCATCGACGACAGACGCTTGCCGCTTTCCTGCAGGTTTTTCATTTTGCTCCTGAACGGTCTTTTGATCGGCAGAGGCAATTGGCGATACCGGCGTCGAGCCACCCGAGCGAAGCATCACCGACTCGCCCGAGAGCAGAATTACGCTCTCTGTGAAGGCTTCGGTCAATGGCCGCTTTCTGGCCTCCATCGACAGCATGACGCTGTCGCCCATCGTCATAAATGGACCATGACGAAGGTCGGGGCCGAGGGGGCGCCTCTTCTGCACAGGCAGAGTTACGAGCATGCTTCCGATACCCCAAATCATTGGTGCTTGCTCGGTCAAAGGGCCGAGTGGTCGCTTGCGCGGCGTAATGGACTTGTTGACGGCATCAATGTCAGTACTGAGCGCTGGCTGCGTCGATGGGCGAACCCAGGTGGAGGTTTCCGTTTTCCACTGGTAGAAACCGTTCTTGCCCGCATCTTGGTCTGCCTGCACCCAAGCGAGCTGTCCATCGTAAATGGGTACATACGCCTGCATTTCGGCGTAGGTGCTGAACCCCTTGTTGCCGATGTCGTCGCCAATGCTTGCGGCTGTCTCCTCCATTTGCTGGATCGCAGCACCGGCTGCAGTGTTGACAGTGCCCACGATCACATTGACCTGGGCAAGGCCGCTGGCAGCCAGCCGGTTGAAGAACGCCCATGTGTAGAGGTTCTGGCCGTAACGCCCCTTGAACGTGTCAGCGTTGCTGTTCATCCCTCGGTCTAAACCTTCCGCGTTATCGGACAGATCCCGGGGATCGTTCGAGCCCAGTGGGTTGTTGGTGCTGTAGGTCATGGTTTCTCCGGGCACAAAAAAGCCCGCGCTTGGCGGGCATACTCGTCAGGTTCCGGTCAGGCCGGCGGATAATTGTCGTCGTCGAGGTAGACGCGGGCGTCGTAGTTCACCGCCGTGACGTTGCAACTAACGGTTCCACTTGGGTTTACTTCCTTGATCAGTGCCGGGTAGCAGAACCGATCCTTCGGGCCGAACTGGAGGACAGGAGCATCCATGGCGCTGTCCAGCACTGGCACGAAGTCGAGGCCGGTGATCGTGAGTCGGTAGTCGTCCAATCGCGTGGCCACATACGGCCCAGAAGCGCTGCCGTCTCGCCGGCGGAGTGCAATCCAATGCTCACCGCCGGCAGACCAGTCCAAGGCATGCGATGAGACCAGCATTTGCTGGGCTCCCACCTGGGCGTATCCCTTGAGCATCGCGCTTTGGCCGTATCCCGGCGTTGTGTCACCCAGAAGGGCGTAGTCGAGGTATCCGCTGTTCAGCGCATCCAATTCCGTCGAGAAGCTGTACCGCTTGCGCTGATAAGCCTGCTGCCGGCGCCGCCGCATGCCGATTCGCCATGCGCGATATTCATCGCTGACGCCCTCGATCTTTACCTTCTCCGTCCGCAAACCCAAATCGCCAGGGAGTCGGCACTCAACCGTCTCCACCTGCCATGTCCTGCTGCTCGTGTACTCCACATCCACGCCGTCAAAGTCATCGGCCGTAATGTGCTCGGCCTCTCGCTTCAACGGCTTGGTCATGACCTCAGGATTGTAGAAATGGTCGAACTGCGGGCCCCGCGGTTCATCCCGAACCGGCCGGATCAAACCGCGATCAATGGTCAGCTCCGCAAATCCAGCCTGTAGAGCCTCGATCATGCAGGCCTTCACGGTGCTCTGAGACTCGATCGTTCGATCGTAATAGTCACCACGCGCAGTCCAGATTTCATGAAGGCGGCCCAGCTCCACGAGGTCGATGTCCGAATTACCCGGATCGACCGAGTACCCCACACTACGAGCGATGTGTCCGATCCATGCAGAGATATCGCGAGTTGGCTCCTGTGGCGCCCAAGCACCACCTCTGAGCACCGGAAGAACGCGGGTGGCAATAACTGATACCTGGCTTTCCGACTGGGAAGCAATCCGGTTGCCGCCTTTTACGCGCAGGGCCAGCATGGTCACGCCGTCATAGCGGGTCGGCGACGGAAGCCTGGCTCTAAGCCCGTACCACTGCACGGTGTTGGCATCTTGAGTGCTGGTCGACTTGGCGCCAATCCGTCGCATCCTGACCTCAGGCCGAATCGACCCGGGGATGTCCATGTACTCGGTGTAACCAAGCTGGTCGAGGGTGGTCGCTGTGTAGACTTTGGTGAAGGATGTCCAGCCACCGCCCGCTGCGATATCGCGGTGCTGCATCTCAACGGTCACCGAGAACTTGTTCAGGTCTCCCTTCCCGCCGACATGCACCAGGCCTTGGGGGAAAAATATGTCCCACGCAATGCGGTTTGTGGTGGTCCCGACCGGACAAGCGGGGAACGGCCCCGACCAGTCACCTTCCTGATTGGAGCCGTCCAGCGCCAGAGTGGCCTGAGATGTGGTCAGTGGCGCGAAGCCCGGCCAGTCATCATCGACCTCTCCAGCAGCATCGATACGCTCAACCAGGATCGAGTAGGTGCTGGCCGCTGTCATGCGGTACCGCATCCCCGGGAAGCCCATGGCCATCTGTAAGCCATCGCCAATGGAAAGACCAGTTGCAGGGCCGCCGCCAGCCCAGTCCAGCGTCATCTCGTCAGGAGCTCCACCAACGCCTGGCGTGTAGCTGTAGACGATGTAGGTGCCCGCATTGGCGCCAGCAATCTCCAGCGGCATGCCGACGTAGGGATCTATCTGGCTCAAGTTCCCACGGATGATGTCGCGCTCCGACCCACCTTCAGCAACCGTGTAAGGGTACGGCACCTGGATGCGGACGATCATGCCTGCCGCCCAGCCAGCCGGAAACTGACCGGCACCAGTTGGCACATTCACCGAATAATCAGCAAATTGGAACGACTGCGCAGCCGGCACCGGCGTAACCGCATAAGTGGATTTCAACTCAATGCCAGCGCTGCCAGTTGAGGTCGCGCCAACTTCGGGCGCTGAGTGCCACCACTGAGCAGCTGGCTCGGCCGAGAGGTCTTCGCCTGGCTGATACATGCGCAGCTGAGCGTCGTTGCCGAGCGAGATCACGGGCGTATCACCGATCGTGATGCTGCTCACGGGCGTTTCATAGGCGCCGCGCCCGATGCACAAGAGCACCTCGATCCACTGCGAGCGCGGATCCAAGAAATACCGGTTCGGCGGCAGCGCATAATCTGGATAGACCTTCTGCCGGCCCGCCACCTCGCGAATCAGGGCGTTTAGCTTGACCTTGTTCCCTTTTACCGTGGCCAACCCAAGATCGTTACCGCGCTTCGTGTTCCCGCCTGAATTCAGGGATGGCATCTTCGGCATCAGAGCGCTCATCACCGCCTTCGCGCCGAATACCAGCGCGAGGTTGATTGTGAACGGGTCCGTGCCTTTGGGCTCACGATAGACCTCGACACGGTCATCGGGCCCGAACTCGATGGCCGACCACTGGCGCGGCATGGCGCGGTCGCCATTGACGAACACGCTCAGCGGAAGTGATTGCGGATCAACCGAATCCGGCAGGCCGTCAGCGCGGAACCAATCCAGCAGGGTTTGTCGGTGCGTAACCGAGTAGGTTTCGGCAGCCTTGGGCGCCAGCTTATTGGGGAATATCTCGATCATTGCCGGTCCCGGTAGTAGATGACGTTGATGTGATCGCGCTCCCACTGGTGAAGCGGAATGCAGCGCGCGCCGCGCTTGGGGTTGATTTCCAGCACCTTGAGGCGCCCGCCGAGGTCAACGACCAATGCAACATGGACGCAGATATGTCCGCGCATCACAGCAGCGATCGCACCCTGCTCCGCTTGGCACATTTCCATGTGCTCCGCCTCTGCCCGGTAGGCCCGGGTAAAATCCTTGGGTTCGGTGTTACGCACGTGCCCCCAGCTGGGCAGCAGGCGCTTTCCCAGGTGACGATGCCGCGCATCCCTTACCAATCCCCAGCAATCGAACATTTCCGGACCGCGAGCGCCGTCCTCATACCTGCAGGACAGGTACGTGTTGATCCATTCCATAGGGAAATCCCTTAGAGGTACTTGAGGGCCGGGACGAAGTTGGCGGTGTAGAAGATGCGCGGCCAGCCGGTCCCTTTTAGGTCGAAGAAACCGCACTGTAGATTGGAGGTGTTCTCCTCAAAGGAGTCGCTCTCAACGCTCATCCGGTATGGCTTCTCACACGGCGCCGATAGGTCGCTTGCCAGATAGACGCGGTACACCCCCGTGATCCTGGTATTCGCATCTAGAGCCTGGTCGGCAAGTTGCCGGACACGGCCCGTGGTGTTGTCCACCGCGAATGCCAGTGCCTGGTTGCCCTTGTTGTTCTTGGCTGCCAGGGCAAACCCAATGTTGGCAGCCTCGAACGAAAGAACGCGACCATCCTCGGTGCCGCATACCCGATCTGTGAAGCCGTTGCAGATGAGCACAGCCTCGGTCCACGCCGGACAGGTAAGCTCCAAGGTCCGTACGAACACCTCCTTACCGGCGGAAGCGATCGCCTCGCGATAGGTTTGCTCGAGGATGCTCATGGCTCTGGCCACTCCCTGTTAATTGCCAGGTCAATGATGTCCATCGCGAACCAGTACTGCGGGAAGTTTTCCCAGCCGGGCGGAATCAAGGATGGCTCTCGCATCTCTAGTGTGGCCGACATCTCCCAGCGCATGACTTGCACGAGTCGCGGTCCGTCAGGCTTCCCAGTGATTCTGCACTCATACTGCTTGAAGCCCTCCGGCAGCAGCAGCGTCATGCTGAACCACTCCACGCCGTAGCTCAGCGTGCGCGCGTACCATGCCCTGAAGAAAGCCGCCTCGTTCTGGCTGAAATTCCAGGTGAAGGTGACGTGCTCAGGGGAATCAGGGAACACCAGCCTCTGTCGCGCTCGGCCAGACACCATTGGCGTGCGCTGCATGGGATCGACTGGCGTCTGGAGGCCGTACCCATTCTGTAACGGCAGAGGAAGCTCTGCTGGGTACTGGATCATGTGCCAACTCCTTGAAGTGCGAATTTCTGGCTAACAGCTTGATAGAGCTGCCCATCACCCATGATGCTTGCGACGCAAATCTGCACCACGTCCTGACCTTCCTGAGTGGTTTGCGTCACCTTTCCGGCATTTGCCTTGTCTTCGATAAGGTTGACAGTGAGGCTCATGCCACCAGTTTTGGCCTGCTGCTGAGCGCCACTGGTAACCGCATTCACGGACAAGCCTTCTCCAGACATCGACACGCGCTCGCCAGAGTTGATTGCCTCCAGCAACTGGCGATTGCGCTTGGTCGCCTGAGCATTGATGACGAATTCACCGTTGCTGAGTCGCGCCGGGATGCTGTCGGACGTACCTGTGCCAGAGCCGGAGACATAGCCACCAGTGGAGAAGCCTTTGATCAGTGCGAAGGCAGCCAGCAGTGCGCCACCACCAACCACCGCGGCAGCACCGAACGAGCCAATAGACGCGACAAGTGCCGCAGGCAGCCACGCAGCCAGCGTTGTACCGGCTGCTGCTGTCTGTGCCGCCGTCGTTGTCGCGGTAGCGGTTAGGCTGGATGTTGTAGAGATTGCATCCGCAGCAACCTTGGCGGCTGCGACAGTTCCTACCGCCGCGACCTCCGTGGTTGTCTCCGTTGCAATGCCCGCGAGCTTTGCAACTCGAAGGGCCTCTTCGGTCTTGCCAAACGCCAGCTGAATCCCCTGATTGATGAGCCACTGGGCGGCCATCTGGGAGAGCCCATTCACCACCCCCCCAACAAGACTTCTTGTGATCTGAGTAAATGATTCACCGAATGTTTGCCCATCCAGGGTCATCTTCTCAAACGCGCTCCCGACGCCAGTTGTGATACTCCCAAAGGCGTTGGTGAAAATGGCTTGTGTCTGACCGGCGACATTCGCAGCATTAGTTTGGAAGTTGGCAAGAGCGGCGGTCCACCCATTCATAGGACTGGAGATGGCGGCGTCGTATTGGGCAAAACCTGTTTGAAGAGCCTCAAGGCGCTTAGGCAGATATGACCCCTCCAAGTCGATCTGCGCCTGCAGGTCCTGACGCTGCTTCTCCGTAGTGGCGTTGGCCAGCTCAGTGCGCAGTTGCAGAATGCGGTCGTTGGTCTGCTGCTCGAGCTGCACGCGCTGCTGCATGCGTGCGGTCTGCTGGTCGCCCATGCCGACTCCAGCTGCTGCAACGCTGTATTCGTTGCGCTGGCCGGCCAGCTGCCGCTCAAGCTGCGCCCGGTACTGCTCAGCCTGGGTTAGGCCTTGAGCACCTTTGATGGCTGCGGCGTAGTTGATGGACGCCTGCGCCAGCGCCTTTCCGTATTCCTCCTGATTGATTTTTCCCTTGCTCAACGCAAGGTCCAGCTGATCCTGCTCTTTCGTGAGCGCGCGCGCGGCTTGGGCCGCCGGGTCGTACTGGCTGTACAGGCGGGCGAATGTGGTTTCTGCTTCCGATACGCCTTTGTTGACGTTCTTCGGCGCGTTCTTCTTCGCCTCGCGGGTTTTGATATCCGCGATTTCCTGTTCGATGTTTTTGCGCGACTGGGCGTACTTCGCCTCCTCGGCGGCGGTGAACACGCCCGCGGCTACTGCCTTGGCGCGCGCCTTGTCGAGGTCAGTGAGTTCCTTGTTCAGCCGCTGGGTCTGCGTCAGCGAGCTTTTGTAGGTGGTATCGAGCGCATCCAGACCCTTGCGCCCCTCCTCCTGGATACGGCGCCGCTTCTCCTCCTCTTCCAGAGTTTTAGCGTTGGTTTGCTGGATGCCCTGCCGCTGCTTTAGCTCTTCCTGAAGGCTGGCGATGCGGTCGCGTGCGTCGTTGTCTTCGTAGGCCGTGTCCAGCGTGCTCTGCAGGTAGGCAATCTTCTGCTGGAGCTGGGTGATGGCCTTGCCTTCGCTCTCGACGCTCTTTCGCCCGATACTGGCAAAGGCGTCAAGCACCTCATTGGTGGCGTCCTTGATGTTGAGCCAGCCGCGCTCAATCAGGCCAAGGTTTTCGCGGATCTTGGTGGTGCGCTGACCCATGGCTTCGGCGTAGGTGCGCTCCGCCAGGTCGGCGGCCGCCACGGCGTTGCCCTGCTCAGACAAGGCTTTGATCTGGGCATACACCGATGAGGTCAGGAAGCGGTATTTCTCGTCAAGTTCGACAATGCCTGCGACTGGGTCCTTGCCGAGCTTGATGAACTCGGCGACTGTCTCCTCCACAGCTTTGCCGGTAACCCGCTGCATCTCAACCGCGGTCGTGGTAATGAGCTTCAGGTTGCCGCTGGTGTTGACGCCTGCCGATGTCAGTTGCGCCAGTGCGCCAGCAGCCTGCCCGAAGGTTCCAGTCACCTGATCGGCAGCCTCAGCCAGCTCGATCAGCTGCGCCTCGGAGGCTTTCGAGAAGTTACCAGTCAGGATCAGGCTGTTTCGCAGCGCATCGCTCTGCTCTGAGCCTTTGTAGTAGGCCAGAGCAAGCGCGCCGGCCGCAGCGGCTGCTACGGTGAACGGGTTGACCAGTCCGAGGACATAGCCGCCCAGCGCCTTCGCGGCGGGGCCGATGCCACCAAACATATCCTTGAGCTGACCGCCCTGCTGCAGGAAGACGGTGAGAGGCGCCTGACCACCCTGCAGGCTGACCGCGATATCGGTGAACTGCGCTGGAACACCGCGCAGAGCTGCCTGGTATGCCTTCGCAGACATACCCGCCTTGTTCATCCCCTCCGAGGCTTGTCCAATGCCCTCGCGCATGTCGTTGATGCGCCGGGTGTACTCAACGAATGTGTCACTCTCAACGATGCCGGCCTTCTTCAGATTGGCCAGTTTCTCCTGCATGTCGTCCAGTCTGCCGAGTGCAGCGACCGTGGGGTTGATCTGTCCGAGAAGCTGGGTCAGCTCTTTGCGCTGATCATCCAGGCTGTTGCTCACGCCATCGGCTGATGCAGCCGCGGCGTCGCCGGCCCGCTCCATGCGCTCAAGCGAGCCGGTCAGGTCATCCGCATTGCGCTTTGCGCCCCGCGAGTCGATCGTTACCGCCAGGCGGGATTCCTGCGCCATATCATTCTCCGGGCATAAAAAAACCCGCTCTAGGCGGGTTCTTTGTCGATTCGTTGTTCAGTTGTGAGCGTCGTAGCACTCTCGGTAGGCGGCGTTCTGGAATTCTGAAATGGCAGTGGCCCTATCCTTCGAATCTTCGAACACTCGAACCTGATAGGCCTTCATGACCATCTCTTCAGAGAACCTGCTGCCGTCGCCCACCGATTTGGTCGAATCCTTCAGCAGTTCGCCGTCCTGTCGCGCCCTCATGGATTCGGCAGCCAGGTCGGAAATCTTCTCGCACTGTTCCGGCGCCTTGGCGAGTGATGCCCCGACTGGCAACAGTGCAAGAGTGACAATCAGTGGCAGTCGATTCATGGGCTCCTCCATAAAGATCGACGGAATCTAACACAACCGTGCTGCACGCAATCACCGCTTCTTCGGTCGGCTCTTCGGATTGGTTGTAGCCTGTGCTTTCTCGTTCTGCTCATCCCAGTGCTTGCGGAACTGGTCGTCGAGCGCGAAGACAGCGGCGTCGAACTCTTCGCGGCATATCGCTGAGGGGTAGCGGTCGAGATATTCCGTGATCGCCAGCGGGGCTATGGGCGCGGGCGCGCCTACCATGCCGACGTATTGCCGGGACCGGCTGATGTAGCCGTAAGCCTCAAGAATTTCGGCGGTTACGCCGTCAATCTCGGGCTGCGGCGGCACTGGCGACACACCCTTGAGGCGGTCGCGCTTCCAGCGAGCCTTTTCGTTCGCCTCGCCAGCCCACTCCCTACCCCACAGGTATGCCGCGACTACTTTTCGACGGTGGCCTGGGCATTCGCTTCGACACGGCGCGCGATATCGGTCGCAGTGCGCAGCGCCAGGAAGTAGACGCTGTTCATCTGCTTGATCAGCTGGATGCACAGTTCAGACGTGTAGGTCGCCGGCTCGCCAGGCTTCTCTTCAACGTCTACGCCCCTCCAGTCCTTGATCAGATGTTTGGCGGCCAGCTCGATGAACAAGTCGTCATCGGTTTCCAGTTCGACGTCAGGGATGGCGCCCAGGCTGAACTCCGCAGTGCCCACGCCGGCCTGCTGGTTGATTAGCGTTAAGTGACGGTTGATCAGTGCCTGGTGGGATTTGTAGAGAGGGCTTGCGATGGAACCGACCAGAATCTCGGCGCCTGGGGCGAACTCAACCCAGCGCTGACCGTTGATGTCCAGCTCTGGCTTCTTTGCGATGGTGAAGGCCATGGTATTCCTCTGCGATAAAAGGCCAGACGCACACCGCAGGGCGCGCCAGGCAAAGGTTAAGCGGTGATGGTGATTTCAGCGGTGTCGATTTTGGTGATATCCGCTTTGCTGGTCGCAGTGATGGTCGCGGTACCCACTGCCACGCCTTTGACCAGGCCGGTAGCGCTGACGCTGGCCTTGGTCGCATCGGAAGTAGTCCAGGTGACCAGTTGGCTTGCGCCCACCGGAGTTACGACAGCTTCCAGATCGACAGTGGCGCCAACAGCAACACTTGCGGTGGCGGGAGTGATCTCCACGGTAGCGATAACGATCGGTGCAGGCAGGCGGGTGATCGTCGGTGGGATTCGACGGCCGGTGTAGCTCAGCTCAACCTGGATAATGTCGGTCGAGCCACCGTCGGGCCAATCACCGCTAACTTCCATTTCCGGCAGGAAGAAGGTGTATCCACCGTCAGCATTGTTGAGCGTGAACTCGAAGCTCAGAGCATCGCCCGTCTGCTGCGACTTCCAGTAGGTGTAGGCAGCTTTCGACCAGCTCATGGTGATTGAGCCAGACGGGGTGAAGGTGGTTGGGATGATGTTGCCCGGGAACGGGTTACCGTTACCGATGCAGCGCTGAGTCTGGACAGCGTTGTCGAACTGCAGGTTGAAGCTGTCGACGCAGGCGTTGTCTTCACCCAACTGCACACCGTTGATCTTCAGGCCAGTTACGTCCTTGAAGCCATAGCGGCGCTGGTGTGCCTCAGACTGTGGGTTAACGATGAACGACGTGTTGTCGGCCTTGTCGTCCCAGGCAATCGCGGCAAAGGTGGTGGTGACGTTGATCTCGTTGTCGTTCGGGATCTCGAAATTCATCGTCGCCACTTGGGCGCCGCGGGCAATCGCCGCAATACCCACGTCGCTGGCGTAGGAGCCGATCGAGAAGGATATCCGGTCGTTACCCATGGTCAGGACGTTGCCGACCCAATCCTTGCCGAAGCAAGACGCCATGAACTCATCCAGAGCGCCGTAGCGAAGCTTGGTCTCTACATCGCCGCCGACATCAACCGTGGTCTGGGCGGTGCCCTGAGCCATCCGGTCAACGCCGATTTCGTTGTTCTCTTCCGAGTTGTAGGTCGGCAACAGGCCGAAGCTAACCCGGGTCAGGACATTCCAGTCGCCGGGCGGGGTGATTCCTGGGGTGATCTCGCGCTTCCACGCGGTTGAGACCTTGGCACCACTGGACATGGGGTGTTTCTCCTATCTATAGGCGTAAAAAAACCGCCATGTGGCGGTGGATGGTCTGGGCTCAATAGGCCCTGTATGGAATTCGAACGTTGAGTTGGTACCAGCCCAGGCCGTCGTCGCCTACAACTTGCGCAGAGGCAGCGAAACAATCAAAAGGACCAGATGGGTCGCTGTAGTACTCGAACTGCCCGACCAATGTGTCAGCGGCTCGCGTGATGGCAAGCGTCCCCATGTAGGTCGGAACGAATAGCTGAATGACGAGAATCCCGGTACGCCGCACACATGGCCCGATGCCAATCTCTGGCGTTGAGGAAAGCCCCGGCACATCGGCCAGCCTTGCCCAAATGGACCGCCCTGATGGATCGAACGGCTTTGGCGGGTTCGGATAATCCACCGCATTGGCGGGGATTCCCGCCCACTGAGTCATGCGCCCTATCACGATGGCGCGAATTTGTTCGAAGGTCATGAGCTATACGCCTGAGCCACACCATTGAAGGACACCGCGTATATGCCAGCGGGCGCCTGCTTTGAGTGCCCATCTTCAAGCGGTACCGCGTACGGCAGGTTGTTCTGGATGAATACTTGGGTGAACGGCTCTAGACCGCTCATTGCGGAAATGCCGCGATTAATGGTTTCTGCGCCAGTCGGGTCGATATTCGCGGTTTTGGTGTAAACCGGCGCGCCAACGCTGACAATGTTGTTGCCGCGGAACCGGCCCGTGTCCACCGGGGAGCGCAGAACAATCTCGTTGAGCATCGCCATGGCTATGACGCGAACACGCTGCGACACCTGTTCCTGGACAACATCGGCAAACAGGCTTGGCGGTGTACTCCAGCCTCGCGACTTCGCCATAGCTATTTCCTCAGCTGGATTTCGTAGTGCGCCTTGGCCGGGTCGATGCCTGGGCTGACAACCTGGTAATCGACCAGAGCGCCAGTGAGCAAATCGGGAGCGGTAATCTTGTGGCCAACAGCAGGAACGTCGGTTGTTTCGTTCGCCAGGCAGATCAGCAGCACATCGCCTACCTTTATGTTGATGTTGTCGATGCGTCGGCTGTCGTAGCTATCCAGCACACCGCGGCCGGTGTAGTTCACGGGCTGCGCGGTCGTCTCTTCGGTCAACGGGTCATAAACACCCGGCCCAAGGTACGCGCCAGTGAACAGCTGCACCGCGTCTGCCAGGTCGGTATCGAACGCCTCGGCCAGGTCGATTTGGATATCGTCGCGCAATCCCATGCATCACCCCCGATCTACGCGGAACGAGAACGGGCTGGACCGCCAAGGGGAAAGCAGCGCCAGCGCGAACTGCACGTCACCGGGCTGGGCAATGATCTTGCTGCTGTCCAGCGTGGCAAACGTCCTGCTGGTGCTGACCGATCCGGCCTTGACCGTCTTGGCTTCGAGCGATCCCTCGGTCTGCTGCTGGTACAGCTTGCCCTCAGAGGCGACCTTAGCCAGTTCGGCGCCGGCCTGCTTCACCTCATCCGGGATGGCGCCCATATCGACGCCGACCAGGTTGAGCGAGGTCAGATAGGCATTCGCCTGCAACACGGCGCGGGCTTTCTTGTCATCTGGCGCCCAGTCGGTGCCAAGGATGGCGTCAACGTCCGCCACAGTGATGTAGGTAGCCATCTGGCCTCCGCTTGAATGAGTGGGGCCGAAGCCCCGGGTGTTACGCCTTCGGCAGCTCGTCGACCTGCTTTTGCAGCGACTCTTTCGAGGCGTTGGCGCGGTAGGTGACCTTGGCTGTGTCCAGTTGGGCCTTCAGCTCAGCCACATCCTTCGCATCCTTGGATTCTTCCGCTTCCAGTCGGGCTTTGGCTGCTTGAGCGAGAAGATCGTCGACCTGCTTTTGCAGGCTATTCACCTTTTCAGCTTCACCGTCACGCTCGCGGATGATGCTTTCCACGCCAGCGTTTACCGCCTCGAACACCTGAAACAGGCGATCAGCGATAGGGCCAAGCTCGCCTTCTGGGCGCGCCAGCTCTCGGCCGGCGAACGACTCGACGATCAGGCCGACAGACTCAAGCTCGGCGCGGAAGGCGTCGATATCGACACTGGAATTGCCGCCGCCGATCAGCAGCACCTTCGGCAGCTCCTTGATCGTCACGTCGGGCACATCGTCGGCAGCATCTTCACGGCTTTCGGTAACGCTTGCGTCGACGATGCGTAGGCCGCTTGCTTTGGCGAGTGCCTTCACGTCTTCCTGGTACTGGTGGAATGGACCAGGCAGATACCAGATGTTCTTGTTACTCATGATCGTGTCCTCGCCAAGCCGGGCTCTGGGCCCGACTCAACTGTCAGGGTTACTTGGAGGCATCACCGATCAGAGCCACACCGGCGGTGTGCTTGATGGTGGTGGCGGTCTTGTCCCAGTTGGTACCGGTCGCCAGTTCGGCGTCGGTTGGCGACTTCCCGCCGGTGGTGGTGTCCCAGGTGTAACCCTTCAGGCCCAGGCCGAAGGTGTAGTCGGTCTGGAGTGTGGTTTCAATACGCTCCTTACCGTTGGTGGTCTGGACGTTGCTGATGATGTCGCGGCCGTCGTGGACCAGCGCAGCGCCTTGCACCAGGGACAGGATGATTTCCTTGTTCGGGGTGCCGGCCTGCATCAGCGCGGGGGCATCCGTCACAACGGAGATCTTGCCGAGGATGTCCACCACACGGACGTTGCCCGCCTGGAACAACTGCTGCTGGTTCGCCAGGTTCTGACCTACCAGCTTGTGGTAGCTGGTGCCCTGCATCACCTGAGTGACCAGGTTCTGGCTTGCGTCGCCGAACTTCGCGTGGGCGTTGTTCAGGCCGGCGTAGGTGATGCCAGCGGTAGCCGACACATCGTTGACAGCAGCAGCCTGGGCGGTGATTGCAGCAACCAGTGCGGCGATCGCGGTGTTCAATTGATCCTTCAGCAGGATTTCAGCGAACGCGCGGCTGGCGACTTCGATGCCTTGGGCGGTTGGACGCTCCAGCCAGGTCATCTGCGATGGCTCATAGCGGATCGGACCGAAGCCGCCGGCAACCTTCACCGAAGTGTTCTTCAGCTCGGTCAGATCGGTTGCAGCAACCGCGGCGTTTGCGCTGTAGCGATCCACGCGTCGCTGGGCAGCGGCAAGGGTCTGGAAGAACGACTCCTGGAAGAAGTCACCAGTGAAGCCGTCCGGAGACAGCACGATTGCACCTCGGCTGGCGGCGTTGAAAGCGGCGAGATACTGATCCAGCGTCTCGAGAGTCGCCGGCATGATGTATTCGTTGAAAACCTGCATTTGCGACAGGGACATGAGTTATTTCCTTACGATTGAGGGAGATCTGGGAACCGGCTCGCGATTGCGGCCTGTCGTTCCTCTTTGGTGCCGCCGATTTTTCCTTTTGCGGCCCCGCCGCCCTTACCAGCACCGCCGGCCCCGCCGCCCGATGCCTTACTGCCAGCGATCAGCGGGCCGAAGGCCGGATCGTTGGTGAATTCTGCTTTCAACTCGTCCAGAGTTGCTGCCGAGAGCTTGCCGGAGGCATCCAGCACGACGACAGTGGGCTTGCCGTCTCGCTGCTCAACGCTCAGCCGACGCTCGATATGAGGGAGCAATGCCTTGGCGCTGCCAGGGATCGCCAGAGTAGTGGCGATATCGGTAGCGGTACGGCCTACGGTCAGATCCCGGATCTGGCCCTGCAGGGCGCTATTCGTGCTTTCCAACTGCCCCGATAGCTCTGCCTCACGGCGGGCGTACTTCTCGGACCAGGACTTCTCCAGTTCCTCGACGTTGCCGGACTTGCGGGCCAGTTCTTCGCGCTCCAGGCGCGCAGCCTCTTCCGCCTCGCGCGCCTTCTTTTCGGCCGCCTTCTTCTCGCCGAGCAGCTCGTCAACCTTTGCTTTGAGGCCGCTCACGTCTTCAGGCTGCGGCAGGCCTTCGATGTTCAGGACGAACTTGCCGCCCTTCTCGACATACATGGCTTGAGTGGCTTCGTCGACGCCTTCGAGGCTGTCCAGTTGGAATTTCAAGGTCATTGCTGTCTCCCAGAGACGTAGTGCAGGCCCTGCCTGCGGGCAAAAAAAAGCCCCGGCAAGTGCCAGGGCTTGGATTGGTTTAGCGAACGTTAGTGGGTAACGATAGGACCTAACCCTAGCGTGGCCGCAAAGTAAGGTTTCATCACCTCAATTGCGCCACTACTGAGAGGCCAGGAGTGATACGAAAGCCCGGTTTGCACATAAAGCTCGATATCCTCTACCTTTGTTCCAACGACCCCAGAAAGGCCTCTGGCAATTTGCTGAAGGTTAAGGGATTGGAGGCGAGCCTCAACAATGTCGCCTCGCTCCAGCTTCCCAAAGCTGTCGTAATCGGGTGTGAACATAGTAATCGGATAATACGTGTTATTGGTTCTTACCTTGAACCCCATGTTTATAATCGTGGCTGGTAGGCGTCCCGTACAGACAGCCCTTAATGTCATCTTAGTACTAGACATAGGTCCGGCCGCGAGATGCGACTCAGAAATTAGCCTGACTCCCTCATGGAAGTCTCGCCTTGAGTAGTGGAGTGAAAGGGCCACTGCCGCCGCGGTAAAGATAGCCCCGCAACACGCCCCAATCGCTGCCCACGCATCTGAATCTAAGACCAGAACAAACTTGACGGTGGATTTGGGGTTGCAATTTATTCCAATAGCAAGCCCCGCCATGCCAGAACACAGGCATGCGCCTAGGCCGATTAGCCAACACAAGTAACGCACTGCGAGTCACCTCCCTTTGAAAGGAGGCGCACTCTACCCACTTAATCCCGCCCGCTCAAATGCCATCGGCTCACGCTCGCGCAGCTCTTTTAGGGTCAGGGTGTTTCCGCTATCGTCGATGAATTTGTCCAGCGTCAGTTCTCCCTTGCTGAACAGCGCATACCGGTTCTGCCCGAGAATGTCGCGCTGAAACGCCGCAGGTTGCCGAGCCAGCCATTCCTGATAGCTCGTCTTGCTCGAAACCAGCGTCACCCCGTCAGGGCCGATTGAGGGCCGCGTCGAGCCTTTGATATCGCGGGCGAACTCTTCTTTCAGCACCGGGATGAGCGTTGTGCGGCAGCCCCAGTGATACGGCGGCTTTGGCCCATCCAGCGGGATCACCGTCTGGTCGACACTCATGCAGAAGAGCGTGGTCTTCGAGTCCAGGGTCGCCACCCTGCGCATTCCTGCGAGGATGTCGTCGTTCGCCTTGAGCGTCTCCACCCGCGCTGTACTGGCGATGTGGTTGGTCATAGTTCGGACTAGCGACGAAGCCTGATCCTGTTGTAGCTGGTGAATGCCGGTGAGGCGCCGGCTGATCTGCTGGCTGGTTTCACCCAGGCTTGAACCAATCTGAATCTCGCTGATGATCTCGGCGGCCTTCTTGGTCCCGAACTGGTCGAGCGCACCACTGATGCTTATTCGCTGGATGCCCTTTCGCGCCTCAAGCTGCAGTGGATCAGCCAGCGCTGCCGCGGAGACCATCTCGGCCGACGGCACGTTGAGCTGCACGACGGCACGCACCACCTTTCCGAGCATGGTTGCGTTGAACTGGGCCTCATATGAGGCAAAGTCGCTCAGATCAAGCTGCGCCTGGCCCTTTAGGTCGTCGTAGATGCCCCGCAGATCGCCCTGGAGTGTTTCTATCTGTGAGGTGTAGCGCTTTGTCCCGTAGGCACTCAGCCCATCCGAAACGCGCTGCTTGGCTGTTTTGATTGCCCTGCTGAGGAATACAGCTACTCGCTTGAGGTTTCCGCCGGCATAGCGCTGGACGTAAACCTGATGGCGCGTTGCCGCATCCTCAAGGAAGCCTTCATTGCTCATCTCAGACCCCTACAGGTGCTTGGCTGGCCAGCTCCTCGTCGATCTTGTCGTCAGTCCGGTCGGCTTCAAGCACACCGCCCTGGCGCAGGTTGGTTCGCACATCGGACTTCGCAATGAAGCCCTGCTGCCAGAGCTGTACCTGGGCGAGGATGTCCTGGGCGGTCATGGTCTCATCGAAGAACGACTGATTGAGCCAGAGCACGGTGCCCTTCTCGTCTGGCTCGCCGATCATGAAGCGCTCGGCGTCAAGAATGGCCAGCTTCAGCGCCTCGGACACGTTGCCGGCAATGGTGCCCAGCACGCTGTTGTCCGAGCTATACCGGATTCGAACAGCCTCTGCCGTCTCGGCTCCGCCGCCCTGCTGGACGATGCGGGCGCCGATCATGAGCATCTGCTCTTCTTTGTCCTTCATCAGCGTGCGGGCAAGCTGGCTTTCATCTGCCTGCAACAACACTGCAGAACCGGACTTCCCGAGCATGTGCCCGCGACGAGAACCGATCTGCATACCGTTCGGGTTTGCCTTGATGAACTCGTCAGCGCTGATGTCGGTTGTGATGAACAGCGTCGGCTGACTGCTGATAAACCCGCTCTCTTCCACCGTAGCACTGTTGCCATAGTGGAGAATATTCACGTCGGCCAGGTCTTCCAGGGGCGACTTGTCGATGCTGGCGTCGTTGTTCTGGGAGCCGAAGAAGCTGAAGGGGATGTGGTCAAACGCCTGACCGGCCTTGTCCGTCGGCTGCGTTTCGGTGTAGTCGTCATTCCCCTCTTTGTACACCCGCTGCACGTACTTGCCATCGATCAGCAGGAGCACACGATTCTGGTTGTATGTGTCGCGGGATAGCTCGGTAGGATTGAACTCAGTGACGCATTCCTGCAGGTTCACATACACCAGGCGCTTAACACCATCGATCACCTGCTCGTCCCAGTCGATGATCGACAAGGCGTCGTAGAAGTGAATCAATGCGCGCTTGGTGCTGAGGTCGGCCATCGAGGAAACGCCGCTTTCGGACGTGATCGTCGGGAAGTCGACCAGAAAACCGCCGCGACCTGTATCCAGGCACTCACCTACTGACTCTTTCGAAAGCTGTTCAAGGCTGGTGCCGTCACCGCTGGCGTTCTCCTTCAGGTATTCAACCGCAGTCGGCAGCGACAATTCGGCAGTCTTGCGGAACACCGCCCCCATCAGGCCCGTGCGCGTGCGCCCGGTAATGTTGAGGAACATCGCCCGCTTCTTGTACTGCTTGTACCTGGCCTGATTCTCCGGCGATTTGTTCTCCGGGTCAGGCATCGGCAGGTATTCGTCGTGCTTGCGAACCTCGCGGGCGCCAGCGACGCAACGCTTCACCAACTGCCAGCCAGCCAGGGCTTGTGCGTACTCTGCCCGGGGGATGCTGTAATTCGCCATATTGGCCTCAGAAAGTGAAGGTGACAGGGATGTGGGTCATTGCTGCGCGCTTGGTCTTGGCCACTGCGAAGTAGCGGAAGGCGTCAGCCGGGTGAGACGCCCAGTCATGAAGCGGCCGGTCTTTCCAGCAGCCCTTCTTGTCGTCCCACTCTTTGCGGTAGTTCTCCAGGGCGGTGATGCCTTCCTCGCACTTCGATTCGTCGAATGCGCAATGGGCCAGGATCTCCCGCGCCTGGTCGATGCCGTCGTCCACGCCTATCTTGGGCACCACTTGAAAGGTCATGCGGTAGTGCTGACCGTCGATCTCGTAGCCCTCGCGGGCCATTTCGCGGCGGGTCTTGGCATCGCTGCTGAACTCGCGGTTGTCGATGTCGTGCGGCCCCCAGTGCTCGGAGTACACGTAACCTCGATCCTTCAGCACCTTCATGTAGTGCCGCAGCCCTTCCCCGCTGTTCTGGTAGAAGTCGATGACGTGAAACTCGGTGCCGACCTGACGCACGAACCAGATGGCCGTGGAGTCGCCGACGCCGATATCCCAGAAGGTCATAACCGGCTGGTGGCTGTTGTCAGGTAGCACGCCTATACGCTGGGAGGCGTAGAGCTTGGTGAACTGCCTTGCGTAGTAGGCGCCTTCGATTGACTGCTGGAAGGCTTCAGCGGGTATCGACGGGTATTCCCGCTTCATGTCGTCGCCGAGCGTCTTCTCCTTAGCCGCGTACCAGGCGCGCTGGCCAGGGTTGCTGACGATGCCGTGCTTTGCCGCCAGCTCATCGAAGTAGGTGGTCAGCCGGTCAGGGATGATCGCGGTGGCCGGGTCGAGCCAGTAGGCCTTGTTGTTCCACCAGCTGAAGAAGAAGAACTTCCAATCCAGCAGGCCCAAAGCGACACCAGACAGTTGCTGCTTCTCTGCGCTCTGCGAGTACTCGAAGAAGTAGCCCGCCCGCCCCTCCGCCGTCGATTCAATCGTGACGAAACAATCGGTGGCGACAGCCTCGAAGGCGCCGGTGACGATCTCTCTGGCCTTGTGGGGAAACTTGGCGCAGATCTTCCCGAACTCGGATACGTGCAGATACCGTAGAGTCCCGCCCCGAAAGGACGTGGACACGTAGAGCGATCCGCCCTTGCTGAACACAAGCTCACCAGCAGCATCGTTAGAAGCAGGGTTGGCAGCGCGAATCTCTTTAGGCAGGTTGTCATATGCATACTTCACCTTCTCCCTGAACAGCCGCTTGGCATCGTTCAGGGTGTGAGCGATCAAGGCGCACTTGGCTGACTCGAATAGAGCCGCGTCCAGTTGGATGATGCAGCACTCGGTAGTGAAGCCAAGCTGCCGGGCCTTCAAGATCAGGTTGCGAGTATGCATCCCCTCGAAGTATTCGATCTGCTCGTCCGTCATCCGGAAGCGGACCTTCTTGCCTTGCTTGTCCGTGATGAAGTAGAGGTTGTTCAGGCGCCAGTATTTGTCCCGGAGCAGCTTCAAATGCTCGGGCTTCATATCAGGCGTCCTTCGATAGATCGTCCATCATCTTGGAAAGCTCGTCAGCGTCATTGCCGCCGGATTTGGTGTCGAGGTCGTAGGCCTGGCGCTCCAGCGAGATCAGGGTCTTCAGCGTCTCCGCCATTTCCTTCATCGTCTTGGAGCGTCCAGGCAGATTGATGATCCTCTGGTACAGGTCGTTGCGCTTGTCCTGCCCGTTGTCATCATCGGAGCGCATCAGCTCCCCGAGCTCTTCGAACAGTTGGCGGTTATCCGTCAGGCCCTCAAGCTCATCCAGCAGCTTGTTGGTGAGCCGCCGACCGCGAGAGATATCACCGCGGTGAGCCATGCGGATGTTCGCAATGACCTCAGCATTGACCTCGATAATCTCTCTTTCGGTATCCGCCTGTTTGGTGGATACCTCAGTGGATACCGTGCGTTTGGATACCAGCGCATCAGCCTTGGCCTGGATCTTTGCCTTGAGGTTTCGCTCCCACCCATCACGCTTGGCTCGCTTGTTGATGGCGCCGTGGGTGATGCCTTGAGTAGAGGCGATCTCTCGGATGGAAAGCAGACCGGCCCGGTAGGCACGTTCGATTGCCTCCCAGTCGGGTTGCTTGGTTGTCATGGCTTCTCTCTGATGCTTGAAATAGTGGCGCGTTGCCGGTATTGGTGAGAATCAACTCAATGGAAAGGACGCAATATGAACATTGGTGATCTGGTGCTGAACGCTTCCGAGATGTATGGCCATAACGCCGCAACTCAGCGTGCATATGCAGTAGGCGCTGCTTTGGAAGTTATCGCAGTTAAGGCGGGCCAAAGCGGTGCACACGTAACCCATCTCGATACGGAGATGGGCCGACTGTCTGGCTACGCTGACAAGATCCAAGAAGCACTGAAAGTGAAGTGACCCACCCGTGCCGCACTCACCTGCGGCACACCCACTCCGCAACTGGTAGAGAAGAACGATGCATAAATACGAACTGAACTACGAGCACATGAATTCCCCGCAGACAGAGCACGGAGAAGCTCCTGAGCGCCTAGATGCTCATGAGCTACTGATGGAGCTGAAGCTTGGCGGAAAAGGTGGTCAGATCGTAGGGACCCACACGATCAAGGAATCTCTCGCGCGAATGCGCTTCACTAACGTCCGGGTCACTTGGCTGTAGGCTGCTCACTTCTGACGTCTCGAAAGCTCACGTAAAACACGCAAAGGACCAGCACTGCATGCCCATACAAGAGTTCGACGCCAAGACTGAATACAAGGTCAAACCCGCGCTGCCACACAGCCTTGCGCACAAGCCCGTTTACGCGATGCCCTATTGGCACTTCGATGGCATGCACAAAAGAAATACTGATGCAAAATACCTCTCCGTTGGTTTGTCTCAATGGGGTGACACAGATCTTTCTCTGAAAATTATGCGCCATGACAAACAATGGTCTCCCCAATCAGAGGAGTTACCACTCCACCGAGTCATTGATTCAGCGCTTTTTTTAGCCAAGGTTTTATTGGACCGAGAAAACCAAAGCGTGGAAATAGAACGCAACCTTTTCGTTGATCAGAAGAACGGTTTTCTGGTTATGCAAGAGTCTGTAACCTCCAGCGAGCAAGACCGCTTTGATAACTTCCTGGAAAAGTACGACGGAGACCTTAAGGCACGCTTTGACACGCTCTACCAGCTTCTAAGCAGCCTCAAAACTCAAGGAAAGTTTTAAGACGCTCCTGTAGCTCAATCAGACTCGCGCCACGATTTGGCGCATTCGAAAACGTGGCGCGGGTTACTGCTTCCGGCGGTCGATACCTTCGGGCGCCTTGGGGCAGTTCATGCAGTGCTCGCAGTTGAGCGTTCGGCAGAGCCAGGCCTTAACCTTCTGCCAGCACATGACCATGAACATGTGGCGCACCCCTGCCATGCATAGCGCAACGTGGAATGTCAGGCCAGCGGTGGTCGGGCCGAAGAAGATGTTCTGGCTACGGCTCATCACGACAAAAGCACTGATGGCAATAGCCGAGTAGATCAGCTTCCCAAGGATTCCATCCCTAACCTTCCCGCTCAGTACGCACCAGGCAGCCCACAGCGCGATAAGGCCGCAGGCGATGGAGTTGATCAGTTCAAGATTCATGGATTGCCTCCCCCGAACCGCTGGCGGATAAGCGCCCAGAGGTCAGCGGCTTTGATGGCTCGGTTGATTGCTGCCAGGAGCGAACCGCCGAAGGTGCCCAGGAGAAAACCAATCCCTGCGACGATCTTCGGCTCAGTGACATTCAGGTAGGCGCTCACCATGCTCGTCAGGTACAGAGAGCAGGCAACGCCGGTGACCAAGAACACCATCCAGGCGCGCCAGTCGGACAAGTCATCCTTGTGCCACCAGCTGGCAACAACGGCCCCAATGAGGCCCGCAATCAACAATTCGAACCTGTCGATCTTGTCGAGCAGGCGCTGTAGGTACTCCATGCGCTCGACTCCGTGGGGCACGTTTGGAATTGAATCAGCCCCGGCAGCACTCCCAGCTCAGAGCTATGGGCGTGGCGGGGCCGAAAACGAAAAGGCCCCAGCATGTGCTGAGGCCCTGAATAGGTGCGCGTGTCTTCCCACGCTGCCAGCCAAAGACCATCACGGCGTCGACACCCAAGTGCATCGATCTCGCCGTTTCGGTCTCGCGCCACCCTGAAAGCGTGTTAGGTCAGGGCGCGCGGGCTGCCGGTGTTTTTCCGTAGCGCTGCACTACCGGCTTATCAGCGTCCAGGCCTCCCGAGGGCTGCCCTGGCTGCAGTTAAAACGGGGATACATCCGGGAAAGACTCCACTTGGGTAGCGGCTTTCCTCGGAGGTACAAAAAAGCCCGGCGCATATGTCCGGGCTTTTTCTGTTGCTTCCAGGCGTATTCAGCAGGGGGTCAGGCCGGCGCGATCAGGCGCAGGCTTGGCCGAGGCCATCACGAAGTGGTTGCTGGATGCGCGCAGATTGGAGGCCAAACTTCCATCAGTGGTCTGGCCACCCGTTCGCCACATGGCGAGGGTCAGTTCCAGCCGCTTCACGCCGACGCTTGGCAGTTCGGCCAGCATCACGGCTGAGCGGTACGCATAAGCCACGGGCTCGGCGAATGCCGACAGGGAGAAACAGGACAGGCAGGCGGCAAGCGCCAAGCTCAGGTAAGCGGGCATTCGCTTCATCATTCGGCTTTCCTTTCGTTGGGTTTCTTTGGGTAATAAAAAACCCGGCGCGTTGGCCGGGTTAGATTTGATCTTTTAAGTTTGCATCCGGTGCTATGCGCTACGAACCATTGCCGAGGAATTTATTAGCCTTCAGGAGTACGCTCCCAAGGCAGTAACCGGCAATCTCGCCATCCATCTTCAACGAAAACCACTTTTTTCACCCAAAACCGTGGTCTTTGTCGCGAGGTCATGACTAGCTATCGTCTCGGCAACTTTCTGATCTACGCAATATGCGACATCATCGCCATCCAAAAATACGGCCCAAGCCACGGAATCGAAGAGATCAGCCTCAACACCTTTGGGCAAGTTTTTTAGCGGGATCGCTTTTACATCGTATTTCCCTGACATCTGAATCTCCCATTCATTGAGAAAGGGAGAGTACCTGATCCCCAAGGAAAATAAAAAACCCGGCGCTTGGCCGGGTTCAGTGTTTCGTGTGCGTTTCGCGTTACTTGTGCACTATGGGAAAAGTACGCGCAAAACCCCGTCATGTCAATATTATTATGCCGCCTCTCGATCTTTTTCCGCGTGGATCACCTGCCATAATGGCTGCTGAGCCTGAATATCCACTTCCTTTATCACTTCTTTCAGGGATTCCCACAGGTCGAGCCAGTCGCGCGTCCAGTTCTTCGGGTCGATGGTGACGCCGAAGAAAGTATTCAACTCGGCAGCAACCCTCGCCGGCCCCCACTCTGCCGATCCGGCGACCTCCCCCTTGTACGATTGCAGGGCCAGGGTCACCAGGTACTGCGCCTTCACGCGCTTGGCCGATGTCAGGTCAGGCAGCGCCGCTTTGGCGGTGATCAGCAGCACCGCGTTCAACAGGTGCATCATGTTCATAGCCGGGTGGTACAGATAGTGCCCGAACTGCTGCACCTGGAACGGCAGTGTGTCGATGGCGCGCAACACCTTGCCGATAGTCGCGAGGTGAGCGGCGCGCGCAGTTGACCGGCCAAGCGGCGTCCCGCGCGTCTCGCTGATGCTGATCTTCTGGCGCACGACCTGAATGCGCTCTTCCTTATCATCCCCCAGCGCAGCGAACACGGCCTCAGCCCGGCGCATGCGCTGCCCCTTCTTGATCGGTGCCGATTGTGCTTTGTCGATGGCTACAGCGCTGATCGAGGCATTCGATTCGTGCTGAGCTTCGGTCCATACCTGTCTTGCGTTGATCAGTTTCATGCTGCGGCCCTCTTGAGTTCTCTGGTCTTTGCCCGGTACTCGGCCTTAATGGCCTTGATCTCATCCACGGTGTACTTGCATGGCGCGTGCAGCCCCTCCAGCCAAGCAACCTTCTCGGCGCCGATGCGCAGCACCAGACGAATCGGGTACTCCACGGCGTTGCCGGAAAGGTTGCGATTGCACTTCACACACTGGCGGTGGATGTTCAGCGGCTCGAAGCGCAGCTCAGGGCAGGCTCCGACGGATCGTTAATGCCCAGCGTCCCAGCGGCTGCCGGTCATCAGGTCATTGTCGTTCGGCGTCGAGTCGCAGCTGATGCATGGCAGGTGCGCGTCACGAAGGCGCACATACTCGTTCACCGCGGCCTGGGCTTCGCGCAGGTGGTCAGCACGGGTTTTCAGCTTCTCCTTGCGGACCTTGATTTCCTTGCGCTCGATGTCGGCCAGCGCCTTTCGGGCCTTCGGCTCATGCCTTGGCGCGTCGATCATTGCGCACGCCGGACTGCACACCGCCTGACCCATGCGCGAAGGGACGAATGAGGCCCTGCACGTAGCAACGCGGCATTTCTTCGGCTTGGCAGGCTTCCTTTCGATGGCCATCAATAGCGCCCTCCCCAATTGTCCTTTTGTGTCCAGCGCACCTGGTGCTCGGCGCCAAACGCCATAACCCACTCGATCAACTCGCCGCACTGCTTCACGGTGAGCTTGCTGGTGCGCTCGTAGATGACGTCGAAGCCGTGGCCGTCTACCGCCGGAATCATCTGCGGCTGGTCTCCCGTCTCGCGCAGCCAGGCGGCCGTTAGCAGGCGCTTCCAGATCAGGACGTCCCACTTCTTCCCAGCGTGTTCGACTTGGGCGGCGATATCTGCCAATGCCGCGTGCAGGGCCTTGTTCTGCTCCCCACTGCGGTCCACTTCGGTGATGGCCAGCTTCTTGGGCTTGGCCAGGTCGAGCCCGGCGATGTACCCCATGGCCTTGTTGCGGTCCGACTCGTTGCGGATCTGGAGGCTGGTCATGTCAGAACCCTTCCTTGCCGCGCTGAGATTCCCACTCAAACGCCACACCAATGCAGCCGTTCTCGCGGATGCGGTCGACGCAGCGCACGCCCAGGGCATCGTTCAGCTCGGCGGGCGAGAGGTTGCTGACGATGATCATCGGGCGCCCCTGCTCATACCGGCCGTTGATGATGCTGAACAGCGTGGCCAGCTCGAACTCGCTTTGCTTGGTGGCACCTACTTCGTCCAGTACCAGAAGGTCAGCACCGATCAGCTCACCCATGATGTGGGCTTCGGTTTCGCCAGACTTGTCGCTGAAGGTCGCCTTGATATCGCCGATGACGGAGCCAACAGTGCGGTAGATCGCCTTGACCAGGTGCTCGTTGATCAGTGCGCTCGCTGCGGATGTGGCTAGGTGCGTCTTGCCGGTGCCGACCTTGCCAAGGAGCAACATGCAGCGCCCTTCCCGCTTATGCTTCGAGAAGTTGTCGACGTACTCCATGCAGGCATCCAGAGCGACTTGCTGTGCCGGCGACGACACCACAAAGCTGGCGAAGGACTTGTCTGTGAAGCGCTTGGGAATCTTGGCGGCGTCGCGCTGCAGCGTCCGGAACTGAAAGCGCTTGCGCTCAAGCTCTTCCATGTCGCGCTTATCGCTGGCACAAATCGGGCAACCAGAAACACCACCAGCCCTGAGCATCACCGCCGAGTATTCGCCGTGCGTATCACAGCGCGCCGGCTGACGGCCAATGACGCCGAACTTGCGGTCCAGGTGCGGACCGAGGTCAGAGACGGAACGTGCCATTGGCGTTCTCCTTGATGCCTGCTTTGTAGTCGCGGCTCTCGGTCAGGGTGTGCCTTGCAATGGCTTGGGGTTTCGGGAATGGGCGGATATTGCTCGCCCGGTTCTTGTCGTCCTTCACCCATTTGACCAGTAGCGACACCCATTTGGATTGGGTTTGCAGGAGGCCTGTTGTTTCGTGATGAGCGGTGAACGGGGCCACAGCGTCCTTGGTGAACAGCTCAGTCGAGACGCCGAAGTGCACGCAATACGTCTTCAGCAGATTGGCGTCAGGCATCCAATCCAGCGTCATCTCGACAGGGGTCTTTGGGTCAACAGGTGGCTCGCCCTGTTCCGGGGGAAGGTCTTCGAGATCATCGAAGCCTTCGAAGCCTGAGTCCGGAATTTCTTCGCCCGCGTTGAGAGAGTGGTGTTGATCCATTCCATTCCCTTCCTCTTCCCTTCCGGGGGTGAGGACTCGACTACCATTCGACGACTCCTCGTCGAGTACTCGGCTACCACTCGGCGAGCTTTCGTCAGGGCCTCCGATAAATGCCGGGTATTTGAAGGTGCGCTTGTCGATTTTCTGGTGACGCCAACCGCGCACATGCAAGTAGGTTTTGCCCTCGACTGAGTAGAGAGCAATCAGGTTGGATGACTTCAACTCGCCCAGCAGGCCATCAACCGATTCAACGGTTATGTCGTCGCCAGGGAACACGAGGGCCTTAATGGTCCGCGGCGACAACGGGTGATTGCCACCGTCGTCACAGAAGTTCCAGATTCCGATGAATAGGAGGCGAGCCAGCGGCGTGCAGGACATCACCTGCTCACTCGACCAGAACTCGGGCTTGACGGTGCGTATGCGGGCCATCACGCGGCCTCCTTGAGTGCTTTGTCGTGAGTGAACAGGCCGTCCCAGGTCTTCTTCATTGGCAGCTCGCCGGCCAGGTACAGGTCGTACAGGCGCGCAGCGCCCTTCTTCAGCAGGATGGGTGTGTAGGAGATGAATGCGTCTTTGCCGTGCGGGGTGACTTCGACCTGGTGCTCGGTCATGTACTTGTCGCGGGCGTACGAGCCAACACGGTGACGGGTGCAGGACTTGCTCTCGTTGTAGAGCCAGCTGCGCGCTTCCAGGTAATTCCCCACCTGCATGACGTTGACCCCATTGAGGCCCTTGCAGAACTGGGTGTGGGTCATGCCTTCCTTGAACAGGTTCTCCAAGGAATGGATCTTGGTGGCCTGCTGTTCGACCTGGGCGGTGAGCATCAAGCGGGCCTTTTCAGACTCCATGGCGATCTGCAGGATTTGAATGGTGGAGAGCTCTGGCGCCTCCAGCGCATTGATTTTGGCGACTACGCTTCGGCGAACCGCTTTCGACTCGCGCATTGATACAAGAAGGCATTGGTCCCTCGTCAGCATCAGGCCCTCGGAGGCTGGCCCGCGCTGATTCCTTACTACGAAAGTTTCGTAGTATTCACCGTCGAGCTCATCCCGGCACCGCGCGGTGAAATCGTTTCGGCGAACTTCACTTTCGCCAAATTCAGAGCGTGCCGAGTTGACCAGCTCAAGCAGGTCAAAGCTGCTCATCTTTTCCCGCGCCACGTTTTCGGATATCGCAAAACGTGGCGCGGATTCGTTGGTGTTGACGACTGATTGGGGAATAGGCATTATTCGCTCCAGAACTTAGTTGTAAGTGCTGCACAAAGAGCCAGGCCGTGAACCTGGCTTTTTTGTGCCTGTGATTTGGTGGATGGGTGTTTCATTGGCAGTTCCTCATGAGTCCCTGAGGGGCTTATTGGCCCTTCCGTCCTATAGAAGCGACGTTGCTCCGGCTCTTTGGTGGCCGGGTCATTCGATCAAGCGCCCGGTTCATGATTGTTGCGGCCATCTCTTCTGGTGTTACCCCGTTGCGTCTGGCCAATAGCTCCAGATCAGCGAGTCCCTGCCAGTCGAGCTGGATTTCCAGCGGTTTTCTTTCAGGCACAGGGCCTCCTCGGCTACTTCAGGCCACGTCTGTTTTCGCGTTAAGCTCTTCCATCATCTGGTTCAGGCCGCGCTCCAAGATTTCGCGAGCGAGCACGGCTTTCTGGGTTCGCTGAAAGCGGGCCATAGCTGTCAGCAAGTCATCAGCCACCTCATCCAGGCGAACCTTGGTCGGCTTGTCGTGGAGGTGGTCAGGTGCGAAGTACGACATCTGTGATTCCTTGTGTGATTTGAATGGTTAAGCGGCGGATTTTTGGGACGGGAACGGACGCTGCTCCTGCGCCTGGAAACTGCCATCAGGCAGCTCAAGCACACGGATATTCCGTTTCGCGGATAGGGCTTTGTGGATGGCTGGGGCGGTCACCCGAAGAAGCCGTGCGGCTTCGGACTGCCCTTTGTCAGCCACGAACTTGTCGAGGGGAGTCTCATTCATGGTCATGCCTCTGTTTGTAGATGAGGCAGATATTAACCATCTGTTAATTTTTAATCAATACCGATGGTTTCTTCTTATTTTTAACCATTGGTATACATTCGCGCGATGACCAAGAAACGAATACTCCCGCCCGAGCTGCTTGCCGAGTGCGCAGCAGCGCACCGCCTATTCCTCTCGAAGAAGAACGAGCTAAAGCTCAGTCAAAAGAAAATCGCCGATGAAGCGGGAATGACGCCGGCTGCCGTGAATCTCTACTTCAAGGGAATCAACCCCCTGAACACGAAGTTCGCAGCGGTACTGGCACGTATGCTTGATGAACCCGTTTCAGCATTCAGCCCCCGCCTGGCTGGTGAGATAGCAGCACTGACCAGCGCTCCCGCTAAGGCTGCTGCGATTGGAGGCGTGAGTGCGGCGGAGAAGGTTATGGAGATGATCCGCAAGCACGCGGGGAAAAATCTTGACGCCGATGCGCAAGAGAAGATCGCCGCGGCTGCCCTCACGGCGGCCAGTGAGGCGCAGGGCAAGGTTATTCAGGCAGATTTTTCGGGGCTGAAGGCCCGTGCGGGCGAGATCGTGATTCGCCAGTATGATGTTAGGGCTTCGATGGGTCACGGCCAAGTTCCGGGCGACTACAACGAGGTAGTCCGCAATCTCATCATCCACGAAGACGTGTTGCGCGAGAAAAACATCTCGTACACCTCCCCTCACTCGTTAGCCATGATTACCGGCTGGGGTCAAAGCATGGAGGGCACGATCAACGACAAGGACCCGCTGATAGTAGACAAGGGCGTCAACGAGTTTGCTGGTGAAGGCATTTACGTCCTGACCTGGCACGAGCACCTGTACATCAAGCGGATTCAGGTATTGGATGGTGAGCGTTTTTTGCTGGTTTCCGACAACCCCAATATTAGGGACCAAGAAGCCCGGATTGAGGATGTGACCGTTCATGCCAAGGTGTTGCTGATCTGGAATGCGAGAAAGGCCTGACCGATGTCCCTCACCAAGCCCAATCAGCAGCTGCGCTGCGACCTGAAAGAGGCTTTGCAACCAATCAGATGCAGCGCGCCAAGCTGATGCATGAAGACACAACCAGTAGCTATTTGCTTCGAAAAATTTGGGGATTTGCATTAGGATGGATTTGCGATGAGTGATGTCAAGGATGAGGGTGGAAGCGGTTCCCTGCTACAGGATCTGTCGCTAGCGATTGATTCTGTGCAGAGTCTCCTTGAGATGATCTATGCTAAGTCAATTATATTGGGGCATTTTTGTGTAATTCTTGTCATCGTTTGCCCTGTTTACGCAATTTATACCTGGGGCAAAGTAGGCCGGCCGGAAAGAGAGGCTGACGAGATACCCAAGAAAGCGCTTAAAAAGAAGCTTTCGAAAACAGAGAAAGCGGGAGGTAAGAAGAAATGATCGATTTGACTATTGCATGCTTGCTTGCTGCGATTATTGTCGGATATTGGACGCTATGCCGATTCAGATCGGTAGGTTTGCGCGCGCGCGCGGCCGAGGTCGTTACGCGCTTCATTGAAAGTGAAGAAACAAGTGAGGCAGACGCGAAATCAGCATATGCCTCCTATTTCCTTTCTACAAAGTGGTGGTTCCTACCTCTTGGCGTGGTAATGGCGATCCCGATAATTCCTTACATCTTTCTTTTCGATAAGGATGAGGGAGATGTTGCTAAGCTTAAGCGAAGAGAGGTGGTCTCCAGCTGCATGCTTTTCCACGTCGTCCGGAATCCTCTGATTTCTGTAATTTGCTTGTCTTTGATTTTCGTATGGACATCTCTATTCGTTGTGATTGCCCTCCTGACGCGGCGCATGACCTCCATACCAACGCTTGATCATGTACTTGATATGATTGGCATGCTGAAATCATCCATGAAGAATCACGCTCACTAATATAAGGCCCGGCCCAGCGCCGGGCTTCTTGTTTCTGCCCTCCCCGATCCGATCCCGTAGCCCGCTACTGAGCGGGCTTTTTTGTGCCCGCTAGAAAGGCGCCGGCTCCTCTTCTAACGCCTCCACCTCCCCTAGCTCTACCACCCTATCTTCTTCGCTGGGCGCCTCCCACTCCAGCAAAACCCCGCCATCGTCCTGAAAGACCATATTCACCCCATCCGTTTCGCCAATTCTCCCCATGACCTCATCCCACTCAGCATCCTGGTCCGTGTCCAGCCGGTGAATTACGGCTGAGCACCGCTCCTGCGCCCTTGGCGAGTTGATCATTGCCGATACGCGTAGCCCCAATCGCTCTACCCCGGACATCTCAACTCGTACAGCTGGCTTAGCCTTCTGCGCCTTGCTCATTGCCCCCTCCCTTTAACTGTATATCCATACAGTTTAATCCAGAGCATAACGCACGCCCACAGAAAATTAATTAACCATCGGTATTGACGTTAAAATATACCGATGGTTAACTACATCCATCGAGTCACCCAACAGGGACTCGCCAGGGCCTAACCGCCCGCTCCGATTACGGAGTCGCTCTTTTACAACTTGACGTGACCCAACGACGTACCGGCAACCCCGGTGGTGAGAAAGCTAAACCGTCGTCCATGCAGCCTCTGGTAGCTGCCGTACTCCCAAATGTGAGTACGCGAAACCACGCAAGCCGGTCGGCGAAGAACACCGTCCACGAAATGTGTGACGCCGACTAGAGATATGAATCGGGCGATGAGCGTGGTGGAGATGAAACACCCACAGATTTCTGATGCCGCTTCTATGAGGCGGCATTGGAAATCAACGGGAGGAACACAGGATGAACAAGGTGCTTCGCATCACTCTTCGCGGCGAGCTTCAGGTGTTCGCAGATGTGGACCTGGCGGTCTGCATCCGCGAGGCCAACCGGCTTAACGCAGAGCGCGGCTATACCAACGGCGTGTGCGTGGTCGAGCAGGAAGACGGGCAGCGCATGACGGCGGCTGACTGCAAGGCTGCAGCATGACGGACCTTTTCACTGATGCCCATCCAGAGCGGTGGGCATCGGGAAAACAACCGCCCAGCTGGGCACAAAATAGGTGAAAAGCATGGATATCAAGACCCTCGAAGCGCTGGGCGTTAGCGCAACCGATCTTTCCGATCGCATCGTTGAGAGTGGGCCGCTTTGCGCGGTGTGTAGTGGTCATCCGCATCGGATATAGCTCGAATCCCTCCGAGTGTTGCCCGTCTACGCCGCGACAAAATCCGCTCAGGCTCAGGACAAGGTGGCCACCCTGCTATCACGCAGAAGGCCGAGCTATATCCGATGCGCTCTCATAGAGAGGATCGGGCAGTTAACGACAGGCTGTCGTGGCGCTGGTTGTCAGATGGTCGCCGCCACTTTGAGCGATGCTGCGCATGACGTGATCGCGTCCTTGGCCGCTTGCTCGATGTTCTTGGCGATGACCTTGTTCACGTCATTGATCGCCGACTTCGCGCTCTTCTCGAGCGTGTCTTTGATATAGAGCTTCATCAGAACGGTGAGTCGAGGGCCCGATTCGCGCCAGTTGTAGCTATCTTTCGACTCGTCCTTCGATTGTCCGTGGTAGTCGACCTTCTCACTCATGTACACCTCGGCGCGGCTAGCGATGTACTCCTTGAAGGTCATAGGGTCGCCTTTCGGCTCGCCGTAGTGGCTGGTTTTGCGCATGTCGGCCGATTCGATGATTTCGCCAACGCGCGGTAGAACGTGCTCGGCGAACATTGCGTCGATCTTCTGGTCGACCGCATCCTTCACGCGCTTTTCAATCTGCTGCTTGAACCGCGACGATTGCGTGCTTTCCTCGTCGTCATCCCCATAACTGGTGGAGTAGAGCAGCGCATGCACCGCACTGCATCCCATCTATGACGGGCTACCTCGATGCTTATCCAGTAGCTTGACCGGGGCATCTTCGAATCACCAATTACAGCTACGATTAGCCATCAGGTCGAATGGAAGAAATACCGTATCCATTACCGCAGAAAAAGGCAGATCAATAAGCATAAATGGACCAACTACATCCCACGATTTTAAATCGAGCTTCACTCCGGTATACGGACAAGGATTAAGCATATGTCCAAGTGAACTGGCACACCCGGATAACGAAAACATAACTATAAGAGCACAACAAAGCCTGATCATAACATCCCTACTTAACATCCAAGAATAAGCGGTGCCGCACCGTTATCGAAGCATCAATATATCTTTGATGTATATAAGAAATATCTGATTCTACGTTCTAGAAACCAATCATCCGCCTCTACCCGTCAGCACTCCTCCCCCGCGCCCATCGGCAACCAGCGGGAGGCATGAGTGTTGACGAATACAGGTGAACAACCCGCCACTTTGGAGGCGACCATGAGCGCAGTATTGAAATTATGCCAAGAGCGCTTCGACGCTCAGTTGCCTCCAGAGATCAGCGAGGCGAACCCGGAACGGGAGTGGCTTGAGCATTCGTCGGAACAGTTGGTGTGCGGGATGGACATCAAGTGGAAGCGCCGCCACGGCCAGCCGCAGGTGGTGACGTTTGACCGGTACTGCACCTACCTACAAGGCCACCTGAACCAACGCCAGATAGACGGTCTGGACGAGCGCGACTCACTTGCTCGGCTGTTCCTGTCCTCGATCCTTGGCAGCCAAGCGGATTCACGCGGTCACGCCGCTGAATTGATCGGCCAGCCCCGCCCTATCGAAGCGGCCGAGAAGATCGCCATGGACCTGCTCAGGCCCTACGCCTTTGACGCGGTTGCAGCAGAACGGGAAGAGCTCGAAGACGACGTGGATGGTGACCTATGAGCGCTCACATCCTTATCGACGACGCGCTCGAAAGCCTCAAGCACGCTGCAAGCACTCAGGAAGAGGCGGTAATTGTTCAGCGGATGATCACTCGGTTCCTCGTTGATCAGTCGCTAACCCTCAAAGAATTCGACCACTACTGCGCACGCCTCAATAAGGTCTCGCGCAAGGAGGCAGCGTGACTACATCACCGGTTAAATCACTCGTCGACGAGCAGCTCGACGACATACAGCGCCGCATCGCGATCTTGGGCTTCGGCCTCCCCTTCAATGAACTGATCGGTCGCAAGCGTGAAGACTTGGTGCGGGATCTGCCGCAGCGCCTGGCGCCGACCATGAAGGGTGGCCGAATCGCGGTGAGGGTTCGGCCTTGACTCCCCACCAGCGCACCAGGCGACTACTCATCTGGCGTGGCGCTTTCCCTGTCCTCGCCCTCTTCACCTTCCTGATGTTGCTCAGCGCTCTCGCTGATCGAATCACCCAGTAACCACACCTTTAATCGCTGCGAGCATCGCGGCAAGGATTCCCCATGTCCGCAGTAATGAAGCAGGACGACAACACGCCTGCGATGTCGGAGGCCGCGCTCGTTGAAGTGCTGAGCAGCAGCCTCTACCCCGGCGCCGAAAAGAACTCAGTCGTAATGGTCTTGGCTTACTGCCAGGCCGCGCACCTAGACCCAATGCTGAAGCCGGTCCACATCGTTCCTATCTGGAACTCGAAGACGAAAAAGATGCAGGACACAGTGATGCCAGGCATCGGCCTGTACCGCATTCAGGCGGCGCGCACCGGCCAATACGCCGGGATCAGCGAACCGGAATATGGCCCTCCAGTGACTGCGATGTTGGGCGGAGTAGAAGTCACGTATCCCGAGTGGTGTCGTGTGACGGTCAAACGGCAGATGAGCAACGGCCTGGTCGCCGAATACACAGCCAACGAGCGCTGGATCGAAAACTACGCAACAGCCAGCAAGGACACTGCGGCGCCCAACGCCATGTGGAAGCGTCGGGCATTTGCCCAGCTCGCCAAATGCGCCGAGGCACAGGCCCTGCGCAAAGCATTCCCTGAAGTTGGATCGGCGCCAACGGCGGATGAGATGGAGGGCAAGGCATTCGAGGAGCCGGCGCGCGATGTCAGCCCACGACAGCAAGCCCAGCCTGAACCGGAAGCGCTGCCCGCCTACTCCGACGAACTGCTGACCGAGAACATCGTGAAGTGGCAGCCACTTATCGACTCGAACCGCACCAGCCCCGAACACCTCATTGCGACCATCAGCAGCAAGTACACGCTGAGCCCGGCGCAGATTGAAAAAATCACCAACCTCAAAGCCCTCGATGGAGATGCAGCATGAAAATTCACAACGTAGCTCAAGGCTCCGCCGAGTGGCTCGCCCTTCGCGCCCAGTACCGCACCGCTTCCGAAGCCCCGGCTATGATGGGCGCCTCGAAGTATCAATCCCGCACCGACCTGCTGATCGCCAAGAAGACCGGCATTACACCGGACGTCACGCCCTCTCAGCAGTTTATCTTCGACAAGGGCCACGCTACTGAAGCCCTGGCGCGCCCGCTGACTGAGGCCTTGATCGGCGAAGAGCTTTATCCAATCGTTGTTACCGAGGGCAACCTGCTCGCCTCAATGGACGGCGCCACGATGCTCGGCGAGACCCTATTCGAGCACAAGCTGTGGAATGAGTCGGTCGTGGCCCAGGTGAAAGCCGGCGACCTGACTCCGCACTATTACTGGCAGCTTGAGCAGCAACTGCTGGTCAGCGGCGCTGA
>Ga0302175_10000091_pt1 | contig 37484 bp, 36 predicted proteins | sample I_Fen_N3_3_FD_198791 | JGI IMG/M metagenome (GOLD analysis project Ga0302175, IMG submission 198791) | Peat permafrost microbial communities from Stordalen Mire near Abisko, Sweden - I_Fen_N3_3 | ecosystem: Environmental > Terrestrial > Soil > Wetlands > Permafrost | place: Sweden: Abisko... | reverse complement strand
CGATGGACGCCCACGTGAAGATCTGCGAGGAACTGTTCTCGGCCTGCAAGACCGAGTTCAAACACCTGGAGTACTTCTACTTCCACAACTTCCTGTATGAGTCGGTGTGGAAAAACAACATGCGCCGCACTTCCGAGCGTTTCTCGACGCAGGACTTGCTGCACAAATACGGCGCCGACTACAAAGTGATCTTCATCGGCGACGCCGCCATGGCGCCCTACGAAATCACCCAGGCCGGCGGCAGCGTCGAGCACTGGAACGAAGAGCCGGGCTATGTGTGGATGCAGCGCTTCATGGCGAAATACAAAAAGCTCATCTGGATCAATCCGTACCCGAAAGACACCTGGGGCTATACCTCGTCGACCAACATCGTGCGGGATTTGATTGAGGACCAGATGTATCCGCTGACCTTGCGCGGGTTGGAGGAAGGGATGCGGTTTTTGTCCAAGTAAACGCAAAAAGATCGCAGCCTTCGGCAGCTCCTACGCCGATCTCTGTAGGAGCTGCCGCAGGCTGCGATCTTTTGATCTTCACCTGAACCGCTGCAAATACTCGACCTGCTGCCGATGCGCCACATCCTGCACCACCGGTCGCAACCGCACCTTCGCCCCCGGCAAACACTGCGCCAGCCGCGCCAATGCCAACGGCGTCAACGCGCCTAATCGCGGATAGCCACCGATGGTCTGTCGATCATTGAGCAACACAATCGGCTGCCCGTCCGGCGGCACCTGCACCGCGCCGAGCGGGATGCCTTCGGAGATCATCGGTTTGCCCTGGTACTCCAGCGGCGTGCCCAACAGACGAATGCCCATGCGGTCGGCGCGACTGTCCAGGGTCCAGACGCTGTTGAACGCATCAAACAGGCTTTGCCCGCTGAACGCGCCGATCTGCGCACCGAGTACCACATCCAGCGGCGTATCGGGTTTGAAATCCGGGACCTGTTCGCGCGGCAGTTCCCGCAGCAAGATCAGGTCACTGCCGCAATAGCTCAGTTGCGCCCCTTTGGCCAAGGGCCGGCCCATGCCATCCAGCCCACCGAGTTCTTCGCGGACCACCGTCGAGCTACTGCCTAGGACCTTCGGCGCGTCAAACCCGCCCGGCGCCGCCAGATAGGCTCGCGCGCCGAGCAGCGGTCGGGTGAATTGCAAACGCTGACCTTTGTGCAGGCGGAAACTGCGCCACGGCGCCAACGCTTCGCCATCCACCTGTGCACCCAGGTCAGCGCCGGCCAGCGCCAGCACACAATCCTCTTCAGCGACAACGGTGAAGCCGCCGAGGGTGATTTCCACCACCGGCGCATCCAACCCGTTGCCGAGCAGCCAATTGGCCCACGACATCGAGCGCCAATCCAGTCCGCCGCCCTGGGTCACGCCCAAGTGCCGCACGCCGAAACGACCGGCATCCTGTAACAGGCACAGCGGCGTACTTGCCTCGATAAACAGTCGGCTCATGCCTGGGCCTCCAGCGGCGTGTCGTCACCGCCCAGGTTAATGAATTCGGCATGGCTGACCGCTTCGAAGCGCACCGTGTCGCCGGGCTGCATCAGGCTGTAGCCGTCGCGTTCGCGGTCGAACAGTTTGGCCGGGGTGCGGCCGATCAGGTTCCAGCCGCCGGGGGACACCACCGGGTAAGCGGCGGTTTGCCGTTCGGCAATGCCCACACTGCCCGCTGCTACTTTCTTACGCGGGGTGTTCAAACGCGGCGCGGCGAGCTCTTCCTCAACCAACCCCATAAAGGCAAACCCTGGCGCGAAGCCCAGGGCGAACACCTGGTACTCGCGCTCGCTGTGGCGGCGGATCACGTCGTCCACCGACAGGCCACTGCGTTGGGACAACAGGCTCAATTCGGGGCCGACGCTCAAGTCGTACCAGACCGGCAGCACATGGCATTTGCCCGTGGTGCTGGCGTTGGGTGACAGATCGATCAACGCTTCAGCGATCAACGCCCGCGCCTGGGCCGGACTCAACGCAGTCAGATCGTAATGCACCATCAACGTTGTGTAAGACGGCACCAGGTCGATCAAATGCCCGGCAAACGCCGCACGCAGGCTTTCACTGGCGGCGAGCATCCACGGCATGTTCGCTTCAGCGATTTCATCGAACAGACGCACCATCAGGCAGTCCAGTGCCACCACTTCCACCCGTGGTTTCATGACGCGCTCTGCTGATTCAAGGCCTCGCGGATACGCCGCACGGCGGCCACCGAACTGGCGTTGTCACCGTGCACGCACAGGGTGTTGGCCTGCAGATGCAAAGCGCTGCCGTCGCTGGCCGTGAGATTCTCACCACGGGCAATGATCAGCGCCTGTTCGATGATTTTCTCCGGATCGTGATGCACCGCCCCCGGCAGTTGTCGCGAAACCAGCCTCCCGGCGCTGTCGTAGGCGCGGTCGGCGAAAGCTTCGAACCACAGGGTCACGCCGTATTCATCGCCCAGTTGCTGCGCGGCGCTGTTGTCGCGGGTGGCCATCAGCATCAGCGGCAAGGTGCGGTCGTAAGCCGCCATGGCCTGTAGCACCGCGCGCAATTGCGCCGGGTTGGCCATCATGTCGTTGTACATCGCGCCGTGGGGTTTGACGTAGCGGACCCGCCCGCCCTGGGCCCGGCAAATGCCGTCGAGGGCGCCGATCTGGTAATGCAGGATGTCTTGCAGTTCCTGGGCGGTGTAGGCCATCGAACGCCGGCCGAATCCCACCAAGTCTTGATAGGCCGGGTGCGCGCCGATCTGCACGTCGTGGCTCAGGGCCAGGCTGACGGTCTTGCGCATGATGCTCGGGTCGCCGGCATGGAAGCCGCAGGCAACGTTGGCGCAGTCGATGAAGGGCATGACCTCGGTGTCCAGACCCATGGTCCAGTTGCCGAAGCTCTCGCCGATGTCGCAGTTCAATAGCAGGCGGCTCACGGTGAACACTCCTGTAGTTTTGTTCTTCTTTATCTGTAGGGCATTTGCCCGGCAGATTATCAGTTGCTGAGCATTTAGCTATTGGGCTTCAAGTTGCTTGCCACGGGTTTCCGGCAGGCTCAACGCCGCAAGGATCACCACACCGTAGGACACCGCCGCAAACGCCCCGATACCTACACTCAGTGGCACCTTCTGGCTAAGTAACCCGATCAACAGTGGAAACCACGCCGCCAGCGCCCGCCCGATGTTGTAGCAAAAGCCCTGCCCCGAACCGCGAATTCGCGTGGGGAACAACTCCGTCAGAAAAGCGCCCATGCCGCTGAAAATCCCCGAGGCAAAGAAGCCCAGCGGGAAGCCCAGCCACAGCATCACACCGTTGCTGACGTGCAGTTGGGTGTAGAGCAGCACGATGGTGAACGAGCCGACGGCGAACAGAATGAAGTTTTTCTTGCGGCCAAGGATGTCGGTCAAATAGGCGCTGATGACATACCCGACGTAAGACCCGACGATCACCATCGCCAGATAACCGCTGGTGTTGAGGACACTCAAACCCCGCTCATTCTTCAGAAACGTCGGTAGCCACGAGGTGATCGCGTAGTAGCCGCCCAGTGCGCCAGTGGTCAGCACCGACGCGCGGATCGTGGTGAACAGAATGCCGGGGGCGAAGATCTCGTAGAACTTCGCCGGGTTGCCCGGCTCTTGTTTGGCCTTGGCTTCGCGATAGATTTCCGGGTCCTTGACCAGCCGACGGACGAAAATCACGAAAATTGCCGGGACGATGCCGAGGATAAACAGCGCGCGCCAGGCATCTTCCGGCGGCAGTACCGAGAACAGCAGCGCATACAGAATCGCCGTCAGCCCCCAACCCAGCGCCCAGCCCGATTGCACCATGCCCACCGCTTTGCCACGGTCCTTGGCGCGAATCACTTCACCCATCAACACCGCGCCGGCCGTCCATTCACCGCCGAAACCGAAGCCCATCAAGGTGCGGCTGATCAGCAGTTGTTCGTAGTTTTGCGCGAAGCCGCAGAGGAAGGTGAAGAAGGCAAACCACAACACCGTCAGTTGCAAGGTGCGTACGCGACCGATGCGGTCGGAGAGAATCCCCGCCACCCAGCCGCCGATGGCCGAAGCGATCAGGGTGCTGGTGTGAATCAGCCCGGCCTGCCCGGTGGTGATGCCCCACATGGCAATCAGGGTCGGCACCACGAAGCTGAGCATCTGGGTGTCCATGCCGTCCAGGCCATAGCCGATCTTGCAGCTCCAGAAGGTGCGGCGTTCCTGTTTGTTGATGTTGCGATACCAGTCGAACGGTCCCGGGCGAGTCGTGGCCTTGGGGATGTCGAGGGTGTCGGGCGCACTCATGGCAAGTCTCCGTACAAATTTTATTGGTATTGTTCTGAGCCCCGACGACGCCTATCGTGGGAACCGGATGGCCTGATTTTTGGGCGCCCGGCCCTGCGGCGTCCAACTAATAAAACCCCGGCTCAGGCATAAGAAAAAGTTGATCACATGAACCTGAAGTTCCTCGAGACCTTTGTCTGGGTCGCCCGACTCAAGAGTTTCCGCCTGACCGCCGACAAGCTCTTCACCACCCAGGCGTCGATTTCCAGCCGCATCGCAGTGCTTGAAAGTGAGCTGGGGGTGAAGCTGTTCCTGCGCGATTCCCGGGGGGTGAGCCTGACGCCCGAAGGCTTGAAAGTGCTCGAATACGCCGAGCAGATGATGGACACCATGCAGGCGCTCAAGCAGTCGATCGAGACCCGTTCGAGTAAGGTCGGTCGGGTGCGGATCGGCGTGATGGACACGGTGATTCACACCTGGCTCAGCCCGTTGGTGGCGCAGATGATGGATCACTATCCGCTGGTGGAAATCGAGTTGGTCGCCGATACCTCGCTCAACCTCTGCGATCAGCTGCAAAAAGGCTTTCTCGATCTGATCCTGCAAACCGACCTGCTGCGCCAGGAAAGCGTGCGCAGCCTGGAACTGGCCAGCCACCCGATGGGCTGGATCGTCGCCAGCCATTCCATCTACAACCGCGAGTATTCCGGTTTGGCCGACCTGGCCCGGGAGCGGATCATCACCTACTCGAAAAACTCCCATCCGCATCAGGACATCATGAGCCTGATGCAGGCCAATGGCGTGATGACGCCACGGCTGAACTGCGTGAACTCGGTGTCGGCGATTACCCGGTTATTGCGTGATGGCTTCGGGATTGGCGCGTTGCCGCCGGTGCTGGTGGCCGAGGAGCTGGCGCGGGGGGAATTGACCTTGCTGGCCATCGATCAACGGCCACCGAACTTGCAGGTGGTCGTGTCGTGGCGGGTCGGGGTGGAATGGGTCGAGGAGATGGTGACGTTGTGTCAGCAGGTGCTGGAGGGGTATGCGCGCAAGGTGGGTGAGGGTTACATCGTTTTGAATCGTTAAAGATCAAAAGATCGCAGCCTTCGGCAGCTCCTACGCCGATCTCTGTAGGAGCTGTCGAGTGAAACGAGGCTGCGATCTTTCGCGCATCAAAGCCCACGCACATCCCGATCTTCAATCGGCCGGCTCTGGCGCAGGCGTTTGCCGCCCAGCACCACCCAGTCGATCAACCGGAACAGGCATTCAATGCCGAACGACAGCAGCAACGCGCCGCTCATGCCCCAGATCATCGCTTCCGGCGTCAGCAGGATCTGGTAGCTGTAGCCGTTCCAGGTTTCCTTGCGAATATCCGGGTCGGCGGCCAGCGCCACTTGCAGGAAGCGGATGTACCACGGGCCCTGCATCGCCTGGAACTGTTTATCCAGCGCCAATTGGCGAGTCAGCAGGTTGCTCAGGCTGTCGGCATCGCTGCGAAAGATCGGGTCTTCACTCGCCCGATAATGCGCAACCAGCGCCTGCATATCACCCTTGAAGAATTCGTTGGCGGTGCCCTGGAAACCACTCAAACCGGTCTGCGCTTCAATCAGATGCGCTTCGACCCGCTTGGCGTAATCGCTGATGAAGCCCGGCACCTGGACACCGATCAACAGGCCCGCCGCAAACAACACCAGCCGTAGATAACTGAGCAACATGGGGGTGAGTCCTTATTCGGTCTTGCCCTGGCTGACGCATTCACCGCGTCGCCACAGGCTCCATTGGCCCGGTTCGTAGCGGGTCCAGGTTTCGTTTTCGGTCAAGGGTTCGGTGGCGATCACCGTGACCACGTCGTTGGGCGTGGTTTCGGCCTGGAAATCGACAATCACATCGACGTCCTTCAAGCGCGCCGGGCCGAACGGGGCGCGACGGGTGATCTGCGCCAGTTTGGTCGAGCAATAGCAGAACAGCCAGTCGCCGTCGCTGAGCAGGCAGTTGAACACGCCTTTGCTGCGGTATTCGGCGCAGGCGGCCACCAGGTCCGGCAGTAATTCTTCGATTTCCACCGGTTCAGGGAACGCTGCACGTACGCGGTTGAGCAAGTCGCAGAACGCCGCTTCGCTGTCGGTATCGCCGACCGGGCGGTAAAAACTTTTGATGGGTTCAAAGTCCGCAAGTTGGCCGTTATGGGCGAAACACCAGTTACGCCCCCACAACTCCCGGACGAACGGGTGGGTGTTGGACAGACAGACCTTGCCGACATTGGCCTGGCGAATATGCCCGATCACCACTTCGCTCTTGATCGGGTAACGCTGCACCAGATTGGCCACTTCAGACTCGCAGCTGGCCGCCGGGTCCTGGAACAGGCGCAGACCACGGCCCTCGTAGAAGGCGATGCCCCAACCGTCACGGTGCGGCCCGGTACGCCCGCCGCGCTGCATCAGCCCGGTGAAGCTGAACACGATATCGGTCGGGACATTGGCGCTCATGCCCAATAACTCACACATGCTCGGACTCTCGCTTCAATGCTGGGGCAAAGTTACAAACGCGGTTCGATGCGCGAACGCTGGGGGTTGTTCGGGATCGGTGGCCGGCCATAGCGATCATCGCCGGCGACGCCGAACGGTTGATCGTCTTCACGTTCGTCAGCCTTGATCGCAGCCTTGGCGGCCGCCGCCTGTTCCTTGCGCGCATTGGCCGCGCGCTCGATCGGCCAGCGGATCAGCACCAGGATCAGGTACAGGCCGAAGGCGATCATGCTGTACATGAACAGATCGGAAATCGCCCGCCAGGCGTTGTTGCCGACCTTGAACGCCAGGTCCAGCGCCGTAATGGCGATGGCCGGGGCAACCTTGTCCTTCACCGGATCGATGATGGTCGGGCTGAACAGCAACACCGCCATGAGCAGCCGCAGTGGCTCGCGCAGGTAGCGCCACATCCAGCGGGTCAAGCGCATCCACACCAACAGGCAGCCTAAAGCGGCAAAGGCGTAGAGGCCCCAAGCGATCAGATAGTCGTTCTCGGTCATGGTGTCCATGGCAAGGCAGGCAAAGAGGCGCTTATAGTAACGACTTTTCGCCTGTCAGGCTTGTCCCAATACCAGCCTGCTACGCGCAGCCCCTGTGGGAGCGGGCTTGCTCGCGAAGAGGGCGTGTCAGTCGACATCATTGTTGTCTGATACACCGCTTTCGCGAGCAAGCCCGCGCCCACAAGGATCTGCAGCGGCATCAAGCCCCGCGAAACCCTTATTCCGTACATTGTTCGAGAGCCCTCCATGCCCGTATCCGCCAACGTCACCTGCGCCCCGATTGCCCACAAGGCCGAAGGTTCGGACCCGTATGCCTGGCTCCAGGAGCGCGACACCGACGCGGTGCTCGACTACCTGAAGGCTGAAAACAGCTATCAAGAAGCGCAAACCGCCGATCAGGCCGGGCTGCGCGAAACTCTGTTCGAAGAGATCAAGGGCCGGATTCTCGAAACCGACCTGTCCCTGCCCTCGCCTTGGGGCCCGTACCTGTATTACACGCGCACCACGGCCGGTGACGAATACGCCCGCCACTACCGCTGCCCGCGCCCGGCCGATGACAGCTTGCTCATCGATGAAAGCCAGGAACACCTGCTGCTGGACCCGAACGAACTGGCCAATGGCGGCTTTTTCTCCCTCGGCGCGTTCAGCATCAGCCCGGATCACCAGCGCCTGGCCTACAGCCTCGACACCACGGGCGATGAGGTTTACACGCTGTTCGTCAAGGAACTGTCCAACGGCAAGGTCAGCGAACTGGAGTTCGAGGACTGCGACGGCAGCATGACCTGGGCCAACGACAGCCTGACGCTGTTCTTCGGTGAACTGGACGACACCCATCGCCCGCACAAACTGATGCGCTATCGCCTGGACGGCACAGCGGCCGAAGAAGTCTTCCATGAGCCGGACGGCCGGTTCTTCCTGCATTGCTACCGGTCCAGTTCCGAGCAGCAATTGCTGTTGTCCCTGGGCAGCAAGACCACCAGCGAAGTCTGGGTGCTCGACGCCTTCCAGCCGCACCAGGCCTTTACCTGCCTGGCGCCACGGGTTGAAGACCACGAGTACGACGTCGATCACGGCGCGCTCGACGGTCAATGGACCTGGTTTATCCGCACCAACCGCGACGGCATCAACTTTTCCCTGTACACCGCCCTCGATACCGGCGTGGCGCCGACCGAGGCCGACTGGCAGAACCTGATCCCCCACAGCGACACGGTGATGCTTGAAGGCCTGAGCCTGAACGTCGAAGCCGTGACCCTGAGCCTGCGAGAAGGGGGTTTGCCGATCATTGAGGTGCGCCCACAAGGCCTGACGCCTTATCGGGTGCAATTACCGGACGCGGCCTACAGCCTGCATGTGCAGAACAGCCTGGAATTTGTCAGCGACAAAATTCGCCTGCGCTACGAAGCGTTGAACCGTCCGGCGCAGGTCCGCCAGTTGGACCTGGCCACGGGCGAGCAGAAAGTGCTCAAGCAAACCCCGGTGCTCGGCCCGTTCGACGCCGACGCCTACGTCAGCCAACGCCTGTGGGCCACCGCGCCGGACGGGACGCAGGTGCCGATCAGCCTGGTGGTTAAACGCGAAGCCCTCGGCAAGCCGACGCCGCTGTATCTGTACGGCTATGGCGCGTATGGCGAAAGCCTCGACCCGTGGTTCTCCCACGCCCGCCTGAGTTTGCTGGATCGCGGCGTGGCGTTTGCCATCGCCCACGTGCGCGGCGGTGGTGAGCTGGGCGAAGCCTGGTACCGCGCCGGCAAGCAGGAGCACAAGCACAACACCTTCAGCGACTTTATCGCCTGCGCCGAACACTTGATTGCCAACGGGTTGACCACGCCGTCGCAATTGGCGATCAGCGGTGGCAGCGCCGGTGGTTTGCTGATCGGCGCGGTACTCAATCAACGTCCGGAGCTGTTCGCGGCGGCGATTGCCGAGGTGCCGTTCGTCGATGTGCTCAACACCATGCTCGACCCGGACCTGCCCCTGACCGTCACCGAATACGACGAATGGGGCAACCCTGAAGAGCCAGACGTCTATGATCGGATCAAGGCCTACGCCCCGTACGAAAACGTCAGCGCCCAGGCCTATCCGGCGACGTTGGTGATTGCCGGCTACAACGACAGCCGCGTGCAGTACTGGGAAGCGGCCAAGTGGGTGGCGAAATTGCGCGCGACCAAAACCGACGACAATCCCCTGTTGCTCAAGACCGAATTGGGTGCCGGGCATGGCGGAATGAGCGGGCGTTATCAGGGATTACGTGACGTAGCCCTCGAATACGCATTTGTTTTCAAGGTTTGGGGCATTGCCTGAGGAACTTGGCCCGGTGTTCCGGTCTTAAAACCAGACACCGGGCCCAATGCCACATACATCCCGCTGTAGGAGCATGGCTTGCCCGCGATGACGGTATCACTGACGACTACTATGTTGAATGTGAGGACCTCATCGCGGGCAAGCCATGCTCCTACAGGGACGCGGCGAGCCCGAAACAGCAACAGACCACAAAAAAAAGACCGTGACGACATGTCAGAACCGACCTTACTGAACAACGAAATTCGCGACTGGCTGATGGACTGCGGCCTGTTCAATCAACTGCTGCCCGCAGACTTCGCCGCCGCTTCCGGCTACTTCAGCATCAGCACCATCGCCCAGGGCGAAGAAATTTTCCACGAGGGTGATGCCGGCAGTTTCATGTGCATCATCCACACCGGCCAGGTCTCGGTGCAAAAGACCACCAGCGACGGGCAAACGGTGATCATGGCCACCCTGCGCAGCGGTCGGGCGTTCGGCGAGATGGCCGTGCTCGACGGCGAACGGCGTTCGGCCAGTTGCGTGGCGGCGAGCAACTGCCAGTTGCTCAACCTGGGCAAGGACTCACTGGAAAAAATGCTCAACGACGCACCAAAAATCGCCGCCAAGATCATCCGCGCCCTCGCCGTCTCCCTGTCCAAACGCCTGCGCATGGCGGATGGGCAGCTACTGTCGCAACAGATCTAACCACCCGGCGATTTGATCTTCGTACTGTTCTGCTCAAGGCCCGGCAACGGCTGGTCCTTGGACGGCGGGCTGGGCATTTCAATCGGCACTAGGGGCGGGCCGCCGCTGCCCGTTCCGGTCCTGGGCACGCTGGTGGGGGTGATCTGCGGGTACGGCGTGGGGGTCGCGGTGCCGGGCGAACCGGGCATCGGCGCGGGGCTGGTGGGGATGGTTTGCTGCTCCTGGGCCTGCACTGCAGTTATCGAGAGCGCGGCCAAGGCAATGACCGTTAGAATGGTGCGCTTCATCAATGACTCCGTTGGCCTTGTTGTCTGCCTGCAGGCTACTCCCAACGGCGTCCGTTTGCCTTATGCCAATTTTTTCCAAGAGCCTCCCATGAAACGTTTCGTTCTGCTCGACACCGCCCCCATCCCTGAAAACGGCGGTGCCCTGTGCCTGTTCGAATACGGTGAAGATTTCGTCATCAAAATCCAGGGTGGCGACGGCGGGCAATTGATGAACACCCGCATGCACGGTTCCGAAGACGCCTTGGCCGAGATCCCGTGCCGCAAAGTCGCCGGCCGACCGAACTCCCGCGTGTTAATCGGTGGCCTGGGCATGGGCTTCACCCTCGCCTCGGCCCTCAAGCATTTGGGCAAGACCGCTGAAGTGGTGGTCGCCGAACTGGTGCCCGGTGTGGTCGAGTGGAATCGCGGACCGCTGGGTGAGAAGGCTGGCAACCCGCTGCTCGACCCGCGCACGGTGATCCGCATGGAAGACGTGGCCAAAGTGCTGCAAGCCGAACCCCAGGGTTTCGACGCGATCATGCTCGACGTCGACAACGGCCCCGAAGGCCTGACCCAGCGCGCCAACAGTTGGCTCTATTCCTCCGGAGGCCTGAGCGCCTGCGCCAAGGCCCTGCGGCCCAAAGGCGTGCTGGCGGTGTGGTCGGCCAGCGCTGACAAGCAATTTTCCGACAAGTTGAAGAAGGCCGGCTTCAAGGCCGAAGAAGTCCAGGTCTTCGCCCACGGCAACAAAGGCACGCGCCACACCATCTGGATTGCCGAGAAGCTCAAGGGCTGAGCTAAACTCCGTTTATTACCGTCATTAGTCTTTTACAAAGGTGAACCCATGAGTTCGTCCACCCCGACCAACACCTCGAAGCTGGACCGTATCCTCGCCGACAACCAGCGCGACAAGGAAATGGGTTACCGCGACAAGGCCCTGAAGATGTACCCGCACGTGTGCGGCCGCTGCGCCCGTGAATTCGCCGGCAAGCGCCTGAGCGAACTGACCGTGCACCACCGCGACCACAACCACGACAACAACCCTCAGGACGGCTCGAACTGGGAATTGTTGTGCCTGTATTGCCACGACAACGAACACTCGCGCTACACCGACCAGCAGTACTTCCACGAAGGCTCCCTGAGCACGCCGAAAATCGCCAAGGCCACGCACAACCCGTTTGCGGCACTGGCCGGGCTGATGAAAAAAGAAGAAGACTGACCTCATCTCCTGTGGGAGCGGGTTTGCTCGCGAAGAGGCCGTCAGATTCAACATCCTCGTTGACTGACACCCCGCCTTCGCGAGCAAGCCCGCTCCCACCGTCGTTTCGTGTTCCCACCGGCAATTACTTGCCGCTCCCGGCAATCGTTGCCGCATCACAAACATGTCAAAACCGCTACAAACCCGTCGTCAAACTGCCCATCCCCCTACTGGCACTGTTCTTGCGATGTATCAGCATCAATACACTCAAGGCAGTGAACGATGAACGTCTCCTCAACCTTCAACAGCCCCGCGATGCTGGCTTATGGCGCGGCTGCCCAGGCCAAGGCTAAAACCGCTGCCACCGAGCAGGCGAGCAACGACGCCAAGACCGGCGACGCGGTCAGCCTCTCGAAAAAATCCACCGACTACAGCGGTTCGATCGGCAACAACACGCCGTACTTCCCGGTGCGTGCAGGCATGAACGCCGATGCCCTGGTGCTGGGCGTTACCCAGCCAGGCGCGGTGTCCAGCTCCAAGGACAAGACCTTTGCCGATGTGGCGGTGGACGCGCGCAAACGCATGGACGACAAGTACGCGCAGATGAAGGCCGGCGAAAAGCCTTACACCGGCAGCGTTGAAGACAAGAATGCGTTGATGGGCGACCTTGATCGACGCTCGCTGAACGCCGTGGCCACCAATGAAGGCGGCAAGTTTTCCAGCGATGAGCAAGCCGCGGCCACTGCGCTGATGCAACAGCAGGCGCGACTGGCGGCGGGTCACTACAGCGGCCCCGAAGATCAGAAGAAAAACTGGAAAGATCCGTTTGCCAACGACCCCATCGGCCGCGCCAAAGCCGCGCTGAATTTCCTCGACAACATGAGCCCCGAGGAAAAGACCAAACCCGAATGGTTGTCCCAGCACCAAACCTTGCAGGACGCCCTGGCTCAGTACGACAAGGGCGATGTCGCCGCCGGGGGCAAGAAGAAAGACGGGCACTTCAACAACCTGGCGGAAATCCTGGCGGGTGTCGATACCAGTGGCACGGGGAGTAAAAACCCGGAGAGTTCCAAGATTACCAATGCGCCGAGTTCCATGATGGACAAGCTCAAGGCGTTCCTGCCCGCGACGAAGTAATCCCCCACCTACTACAAATCTCCTGTGGGAGCGGGCTTGCGGTAGACCATGAGAAAGCGCCGGGGCGCTTTAGCGCATTTCGTTTGTACCGCGCATGAAACTTTCCTCAGCAAGTCGATCACCGTTTATTGGCAAAATCGCGGCATCCGGAACGCTTTACAGGTACCCGACATGTCCCGAATTTTGACCATTGAAGACGATGCCGTGACCGCCCGGGAAATCGTCACCGAGTTGCAAAGCCACGGGTTTGAAGTGGATTGGGTGAGCAATGGCCGCGAAGGCCTGGTGAGTGCGGTCAGCGGCAATTACGACTTGATCACCCTCGACCGCATGCTCCCCGAGCTCGATGGCCTGGCGATTGTCACCACGCTACGCGCCATTGGCGTGGCGACGCCGATCCTGATGATCAGCGCCCTCTCCGACGTCGACGAACGGGTGCGCGGCCTGCGCGCCGGCGGCGATGATTACCTGGCCAAGCCATTCGCCACCGACGAGATGGCGGCGCGGGTCGAGGTGCTGCTTAGACGCAAGAGTCCGGTCCAGGCCACCGAAACCATCCTGCGGGTCGCCGATCTGGAACTGGACCTGATCAGCCACGAGGCCCACCGCGCTCAACAGCCGCTGAACCTGCTGCCCACCGAGTACAAATTGCTGGAATTCATGATGCGCAATCCGGGGCAGATCCTGTCGCGGATGATGATTTTCGAAGAGGTCTGGGGTTATCACTTCGATCCGGGGACCAACCTGATCGACGTACACATTGGTCGTTTGCGCAAGAAGATCGATCCGCCGGGGCTGACCCCGTTGATCCGCACCATGCGCGGGTCGGGGTACGTGATTGCCGAGCCGCTGTAAACCCGTCAGATAGCCCTGCCCCGTAGGAGCAACGCTTGCTCGCGATGGCGGTTTCAAGGACGCCATCGCGAGCAAGCGTTGCTCCTACGGGTCGGTGTTCGACGCACCATCGCTGGTCAACCGGTTTATCCCGGCATGCACTGGAAATCGCCGGTCTGCGCAAGCGGCTTGCCGTGGGAATCCTCAAGCCGTGCGCTGACTTCCTGCCCGAGGCTCGACTCCACCAACTGATAATGTTCGCCAGCCTTGAACTGCGAGTAATGCACCTTGCCTTGGCAATCCTCCTGGTTCGAATCGCCACTCGGAATTTCGAACAATGTCACCGCCAGGTCATGGGCGCCGGGGGTCACTTCAAAGAAGCGTCCGTCGTCAATACGCCGGCCATCCACCCGTTCGGCCAACATATCGTTGGGCGACTCTTGCTGAAGCCCGATCCAGGCCATGCCCGGATCAGGTTTGGGCATCGGCCCGGCGCAGGCGGACAACATGCAGACCACGCTCAAACCCGGAATCAACAGCAGATGTTTAAGTGCCATGGGAATGACCTTCCTTCCTCTAAAAGTGTTGCCTGGGTTTACGAGCACTTGAAGCTATTGCTCTGCGCCACTTGATTGCCGTGGGAATCCACCAGGCTCACACCCGCCTTCATCCCCTCGCTCGATGCATTGATCTGATAGCGCTCACCGGCCTTGAACTGGCCGTAGTCCAGCCGCCCCATGCAATTGAGGTCCAGCGAATTGCCGTCCGCGCCGCTGATCAGGGTCATGTCCAGGCGATGCGCACCTGGCTTTACCTCGAAATAGCGTCCGTCATTAACGTTCTGGCCATCGACCCGCTGCGCCAGCAAATCGGCGCTCGCCGGTTGTTCCAGACCGATAAAGGCTTCGCTCGGATCAGCCTTGGGCATCGGCCCGACGCACGCCGACAACAGACACACCAGACCCAGGCTCGGGATGAGTAACAGCGGTTTAAGCGTCATTGAAAAACACCTCGCAAATAAGCGCCGATGCCGCCCTCAGGTGTGACGACGGGCCCTCGGCTTGAGGTGAAGAGTGGCGAGCCAGAGCGCTCGCGACAAATGAATCCACATGAAAGGATTTTCAGCCAAACGTTAAAAATTTCTTCATCGCGCGGAAGGCAAATCTTTAAGTTGCAAGCGCAAGACTGCCGGGCATTCGCCATTCAAGACCTCGGAGGTTACGGCATGCTCGGGCTGGTAAAGACTGCACTGCTCAAGCCCTACACGTTTATCGTGCTGGCAATTTTCATCTGCATCATCGGTCCGATGGCGGCCCTGCGAACGCCCACGGACGTGTTTCCCGACATCGGCATTCCGGTGATCGCGGTGGTCTGGCAGTACAACGGTCTGGCGCCGCAGGACATGGCCGGGCGGGTGATCTACACCTACGAGCGCTCGCTGAGCACCACGGTCAACGACATCGAACACATCGAGTCGCAATCGCTGCCGGGTATGGGCATCGTCAAGATTTTCTTCCAGCCCGGGGTCGATATCCGCACTGCCAACGCCCAGGTCACGGCGGTGTCGCAGACCGTGCTCAAGCAGATGCCACCGGGCATTACCCCGCCGCTGATCCTCAACTACAGCGCCTCGACCGTACCGATTTTGCAGATGGCGTTTTCCAGCCCGACGCTGTCGGAAGCGAAGATCCGCGACCAGGTGCAAAACAACATCCGCCTGCCCCTGACCTCGGTACCGGGCCTGGCGATCCCCACGCCCATGGGTGGCAAACAACGGCAGATCACCCTTGACCTCGACCCGCAGGCGCTGGCCGCCAAAGGCCTCTCGGCCCAAGACGTCGGCGTTGCCCTGGCGGCGCAAAACCAGATCATTCCGGTGGGCACCGCCAAACTCGGCCCCAACGAATACACGGTGCTGCTGAACAACAGCCCGAAAGCCATCGACGAGCTCAATGACCTGCCAATCAAAACCGTCGACGGCGCGCTGATCACCATCGGCCAAGTGGCCCACGTGCGCGACGGCTCGCCGCCGCAGACCAATATCGTGCGCGTCGACGGTCGCCGCGCCGTGCTGATGCCGGCGCTGAAGAACGGCAATATTTCCACGCTGTCGATCATCGACGGCATTCGCCAGATGCTGCCGCGCATCAATGAAACCCTGCCGCCGTCGCTGAAAACTTCGCTGTTGGGCGACGCTTCAGTGTTCGTCAAACAGTCGGTGGGCAGCGTCGCCAAGGAAGGCATCATCGCGGCGCTGCTAACTAGCGCGATGATCCTGCTGTTCCTCGGCAGTTGGCGTTCGACGTTGATCATCGCGGCGTCGATTCCGCTGGCGGTGCTCTCAGCGATCGCCCTGCTGGCGGCCAGCGGCCAGACCCTGAACGTCATGACCCTCGGCGGGCTGGCGTTGGCGGTGGGGATTCTGGTGGACGATGCCACGGTGACCATCGAGAACATCAACTGGCACCTGGAACAAGGCAAAGCGGTGAACACCGCAATCCTCGACGGCGCGAAACAAATCGTCGGCCCGGCGTTTGTCTCGCTGCTGTGCATCTGCATCGTGTTTGTGCCGATGTTCCTGCTGCAAGGTATCGCCGGTTACCTGTTCCGGCCGATGGCCCTGGCGGTGATTTTTGCCATGGCCAGTTCCTTCATTCTGTCGCGCACATTGGTGCCGACCCTGGCGATGTTTTTGCTCAAGCCCCATGTGCCGGAGCAAGGTCCTGGGCATCACCCGGAAGATGAATTCATCAACCACCACGAGGGCGAGCAGCACCGCAAAACCCATCATCCATTGCTGCAACGGGTGCTGAATTTCCAGCAGGGTTTCGAGCGGCATTTCTCCAACCTGCGGGACACGTACTTCGGCCTGCTGGAACTGGCGCTGGCATACCGCAAGCGTTTCCTGCTCGGCTTTCTGGCCTGTGTGCTGGCCTCGTTTGCACTGTTGCCGAGCCTGGGCCAGGACTTTTTCCCGGCTACCGACGCCGGCGCGTTGTCGCTGCATGTGCGCTTGGCGCTGGGTACGCGGATCGAGGAAAGCGCGGCAGCGTTCGACCGGATCGAAGCGCGGATTCGCGAGATCATCCCGGCCGAACAACTGGACACCATCGTCGACAACATCGGCATCCCACTGAGCGGCATCGACATGGCCTACAGCAACAGCGGCACCATCGGGCCGCAGGACGGGGACATTCAGGTCAGCCTCAACGCCGGTCACAGCCCCACCGCCGATTACGTGAAACGCCTGCGCGAAGCCTTGCCAGAAAGTTTCCCCGGCAGTCACTTTGCGTTTTTACCGGCCGATATCAGCAGCCAGATCCTCAACTTCGGCGCCCCGGCACCGCTGGATGTGAAAATCTCCGGGCCCAACGATGCGGCCAACCGCGCCTACGCCGTGGAACTGGAGCGACGTCTGCAACACGTGGCCGGGATCGCCGACCTGCGCATCCAGCAGTCCACCGGTTACCCGTCGTTGCAGGTCAATGTTGATCGACTGCGGGCCAATGGCTTGGGCATCACCGAGCGCGACGTCACCAATAGCATGGTCGCGTCCCTCGCTGGCAGCTCGCAAACCGCGCCGACTTTCTGGCTCAACCCGGCCAACGGCGTGTCTTATGGGGTCGTCGCGGCGACGCCGCAATATCGCCTCGACAGCCTGCCGTCGCTGGAAGCCTTGCCGGTGACCGGCAGTGACGGGCAATCACAAATCCTCGGCGGTTTGGCGAGCATTTCCCGGGTGCAGAGCCCGGCGGTGGTCAGCCACTACAACATCATGCCGACCCTCGACCTATACGCGAATGTGCAGGGCCGCGACCTCGGCGGCGTGGCCAAGGACATTCAGAAAGTGCTGGATGACACCGCCTCGATGCGGCCCAAAGGCGCGGTGATCAGCCTGCACGGGCAGATCGATGCGCTGCACGAAGCCTTCAGCGGTTTGAGCTTCGGCCTGCTCGGCGCGGTGGTGCTGATCTACTTGCTGATCGTGGTGAATTTCCAGTCCTGGGTCGATCCATTCGTGATCATCACCGCCCTGCCCGCCGCACTCGCCGGGATTGTCTGGATGCTGTTTCTCAGCGGCACCTCACTGTCGGTGCCGGCCCTGACCGGGGCGATCCTGTGCATGGGCGTGGCCACGGCCAACTCGATTCTGGTGGTGAGTTTCTGCCGTGAACGCCTGGCGGAACACGGCGATGCCTTGAAGGCTGCGCTTGAGGGCGGTTACACACGTTTTCGCCCGGTGTGCATGACCGCCCTGGCGATGATCATCGGCATGTTGCCGCTGGCCCTCTCCGAGGAACAGAACGCGCCATTGGGCCGGGCTGTGATCGGCGGCCTGATCCTAGCCACCACCGCCACTCTGCTGTTCGTCCCGGTGGTGTTCAGCCTGGTTCACGGACGTCAATCCTCTCGCGCTGTTGTTGGAGAACACTCACATGTCGCCTAATCAAAAACCGTCGCGTAAACGCCTGATGTGGGTGGGGGTCGGTGGCCTGACCCTTGCCGCGTTGCTGGTGGCCAACGGTCTGGCCGCCCGCACTCGCCACGAGAAAGCCGTGGCGGCCTGGACCGAAACCGCCGCCATGCCCTTGGTCAGCGTGTTCCAGCCGCAGCAGAACGTGCACGGCGACAGCCTGCGCTTGCCGGCGCACCTGGAGGCATGGAGCAAGGCGCCCATTCATGCGCGGGTCAGCGGCTACCTCAAGGACTGGAAAACCGACATCGGCACACAGGTACGGGCCGGGCAGATTCTGGCCGAGATCGACAGCCCGGACCTCGATCAACAAGTGGCGCAAACCCACGCCCGGCTGATTCAGGAACAGGCCAACGCACGCCTGGCCGAGACCACCGCCACCCGATGGCAAAACCTGCTGGCGAGCCATTCGGTGTCGCGTCAGGAGGCCGATGAAAAAAGCTCCAACGCCGCCGCTGCCAAGGCCAATGCCGAGGCGGCCGCCGCCGATTACGCGAGGCTCTCGGCACTAGAGGATTACAAAACCATTCGCGCACCGTTCGCCGGGACCATCACCGCGCGCAACACCGACATCGGCCAGTTGATCAAGGCTGACAACGACAGCGACCCGGAACTGTTCGACATCGCCGACACCCATCAACTGCGCCTGTACGTGCCGGTACCGCAGAACTATGCCAGCGTGATCCGCCCCGGCATGCAGGCTCAATTGATCGTGCCGGAGCATCCGGGCGAACACTTTACGGCGCGGCTGATTGGCGACTCGACGGCGGTGGATCGACGCTCCGGGACCTTGCTCGCGCAGTTTGTCGCGGATAACCCGGATGGTGCGTTACTGCCCGGAGACTATGCCGAGGCGACCTTGCAGATCCCGGCGGATACCCATGGCGTGAGCATTCCTGCGAGTTCGCTGATCTTCCGCGCTCAGGGCACCCAGGTGGCGGTGCTTGATCCGGACAACCACGTGCACATGCGTGACATTCATATCGGTCTGGATTTGGGCGAACGCTTGGTCATCGATCAGGGGTTGAAGCCTGCGGATCGGGTAGTCGATAACCCGCCGGACGCCCTGCGTGAAGGCGATACCGTGCAACTGGCTGACGCCGGAGGTGTGCATGCGCCCAAGGCTTGAGCTGCTGATCATGGCGCTGGCGTTGCAGGGATGTTCGATGGCGCCGGCGTACAAGGCGCCGAGCATCGACTTGCCGGCGCAATATCGCGAGCAGACCAGCGATGGGCCGTGGCACGTGGCCAAGCCCCAAGCGTCGAGCGCGGACTGGTGGCAGCTGTATCAGGATTCGCGTCTGAATGACCTGCAACAGCAACTGCTCAAGGCCAACCCGGACCTGGCGGCGGCCCTCGCGCACTTCGATGCGGCGCAGGCTTATGCCGGTCAATTGCACGCCGGGTTGTTCCCGCAAATCAGCGCCAGCGCCCAGCCGTTGCGCCAGCGTCAGTCAGACGGCAAACCGCTGCGCGGCAGTAATCAGCCGTCGGTGTACAGCAGCAACACCGCCGGTTTTGCGCTGAATTTCGACCTCGACTTGTGGGGGCGGATTCGCAATCAAGTAGCGGCGGGCGATGCTCAGGCGCAAGCCTCGGCGGACGATTTGGCGGCGGCTCGATTGAGCCTGCAACAGCAACTGGCGACGCTGTATATCCAACTCAATGGCCTGGACGCCCAGAACAAAATCCTCGCCAGTTCCCTCGACGATTACACCCAGGCGCTGCAACTGACCCGCGACCGTTATGAGGGCGCCATCGCTTCGGAGCTGGACCTGACCCGGGCGCAAAGCCAACTGGCCGAGGCCCGCGCGCAACTCGATGATGTGCGGGCGCAACGGGATCTGGCCGAGCATGCGCTGGGTGAACTGGTTGGTCAGCCGGCCAGTGTTTTCCGTTTGAATGCGAGCGATCAGGCGCTGGATTTGCCGTCGATTCCCGGCGCACTGCCCAGCACGTTATTGCAACGTCGCCCGGACATTTCGGCCGCCGAACGCCGGGTGTTTGCCGCCAACGCCAACATCGGCGTCGCTCGGGCGGCGTGGTATCCGGACTTCAGCCTGACCGGGCTGCTAGGCGGGCAAACGGCGGGCAGCGGCAATTTATTGGCCGCCGGCAATCGCTATTGGGCGCTGGGGCCCTTGGTCAATCTGCCGATTTTTGATGGCGGTCGCCTCGACGCCAACGAACGCCAGGCCAAGGCCGAATTCGAAGAAGCCGCCGCCCATTACCGCAGCCAGGTGCTGCAAGCGGTGCGTGAAGTCGAGGACAACCTGGCGCAACTACGTGATCTGCAACGGGAGGCCGAGGATGAACAAGCGGCGGTCGATGCCGCGCAGAAAACTCAAACGCTGGCGATGAACAGCTATGAGGCTGGGGCGGTGAATTATCTGGATGTGGTCACCGCGCAAACCTCGGCGCTGCAAGCCCAGCGGCGCTTGCAAACGTTGCAGACGCGGCAGTTGCAGGCGAGTGTCGGGTTGGTGGTGGCGTTGGGTGGCGGCTGGAACAGCGGCGCAGATTGAGGCTGGCTGTGCGGGCGCCATCGCGGGCAAGCCTTGCTCCTACCGGGTTTGTGTCGAACGTGACATATGCGAGCGACACAAATCCTGTAGGAGCAAGGCTCGCCCGCGATGACATTCGCCCAGGCACCGCCAATCCCGAATCTGACCGCTGCCGCGCAATCCCCGTATAATCGCGCTTTTTTCCCCGAAGGCACCCCGCTCGTGGCAGATAAACGGTACAGCTGCATTGGTTTGTATAACCCCAAGTCACCGGAGAACGTCGGTTCGGTGATGCGCGCCGCTGGCTGCTACGGCGCGGCGTCGGTGTTTTACACCGGCAAGCGCTATGAACGCGCCGCCGACTTCGTCACCGATACCAAGCGTGTGCATTACGACATTCCGCTGATCGGCATCGACGACCTGAAAAAAATCCTGCCACTGGGTTGCACGCCGGTCGCCGTGGAACTGGTCGAAGGCGCCCGCTCCCTGCCGGAATACACTCACCCCGACCGCGCGCTGTATATCTTCGGCCCGGAAGACGGCTCCCTGGATCAAGACATCCGCGACTGGTGCGAAGACGTGATCTACATCCCGACCACCGGTTGCATGAACCTCGCGGCCACGGTCAACGTCGTGCTGTACGACCGCATGGCCAAGGGCTTGAACACCCGCTCCGGTCCCAAATTCCGCTGATTCGCCGCACATTCGATGGAACAAGCGGCCCGCCTCGGCAGTCAGCTTAACTATCCACTACTGCCTGGAGACAGATCATGAGCGAACTCAAACGCGTAGAGCGCATTCAATCCACCCCGTTCCAGACCTACCCTGACCAGAACGTCGAAGGCTGGGAGCGCATCGGTTCACTGGCCGGTGGCGTGGTGATGGTCGGCAAGGGCCTGCGGCGTGGCGGCGTGTTCGGTTTGATTCAAGTGGCGATTGGCGGCGTGGCGCTGGCCCGTGGCATCACCGGGCACAGCTCGGTGAAAAGCCTGCTGGAGAAAAGCCGTCAGGACATGAACAACGTGCGGGCGAAGATTCAGCGTGCGGGTGAGGAACTGAGCCAGTTGAAGGCCAATGCCGAGGCGGCGACCAAAACCGCGACCGTAACCGGCAATGATTCGTTGAAATCGCCGAAAGCTTAAGGTCAAAAGATCGCAGCCTTCGGCAGCTCCTACGCAGGGTTCTGTGTACTCCTGCAGGAGCTGCCGAAGGCTGCGATCTTTTACTGCAACAACTCACTATCAAGCACTTTGGAAGACTCGCCGATCACACTTTCGCTGAGCTGAACAAACGCCTTGGTATCCACGCTTTCCAAATGCATCGCCCCGCGCTGCACATCATCGAGCGAGCGCTTGTTGCGGGTCTTCAAGCGAATCTCGCGGTCCAGTTCCTGAAGCAGCAACACAGCCTTGGCGATCTGCGCCGAATCAATTGGCGAACCGCGCAAGGTCGTGACCTTCTGGCTGTCCCTGGCCAGCTTCTTCTGCAACCCCTCGTAGCGCTCGTCACTCATGCCGCCGGCACGGCGCACCAGTTCGATGGCGTAATACTCGGCCAGGCCTTCGCTGATCCAGTCACTGCGCTGCTGATCGTTGATCCGCCCGAAGACTTGGGCCAATTCACGCACCAACGTACTGCTGCCACTTTCGCTGACCAGCGGCAAACGGCTGTTGAGGTAGATCGATTCCCGCGCCGCCAGGCTGCCACGCCACATCGGGTCGCTGGCGCCGACGATCAGCAACTTGCTCGGGTGACGGGGGAACACGGCCTGGACTTGCGGCCAGACGAACGTCAGCAGCGTCAGCACGTCCATGCGGCGCATGCCCTGGCCGATCGGCGAGGCGACGGTGACTTCGGTTTCGCCCAGGCGCGTGCGGCGGCTGCCGAGGTGGCCGGCGAGCATCCAGCCGGTGGGTCGGTCGAACAGGCGCGAGACGTTGTCGATACGGAATTTGTTCTTGCCGATCCGTGGCCAAGCGGTTTCGACGCTTTTCCAGCCATTGGGCAATTCGAATTCAAGGCGTGACACCAATTCGATGCCGTCCTGTTGATCGAGTTTGGCCGCCGGCACCAGATCGTCACCACGCATCAACGCCCAGTTCGCGGTCATGCGTGTGTCGAAGCTGCCGTTTTTGCGCCCGTGGCTGATGCGCACGCGGTAGGTCAGGCTGGCCTTGTCGGCAGCCGGGCGCCAGATGCCACGGGCCGCGTTGCCCGGCGTGAGCTGCCACTGACCGTCGGCCTTGAAGTCGCTGTAGTGGCTGCCGTCGCCCAGGTCAAAGTCGAGGCTGCGCACCGCCGAGCCTTGGGCCAGGGTCAGGCGTACTTCGGCCTGGTCGCTTTGTGGCAACAGCCGCACGTGGTAATCCAGATCGACTTTCTTCGCCGCCCACACCGATGAACTCAGGGCCAGCACGCCAAAAGCCAACGCCAGCCGCAATCCCACAGCCATACACACTCCTTCGTGACGGATTAACACCGCAGGCGCTTAGCCCGCCCGGAAAATCAGATGATCTTCCCAATCGTCTTCCGGCACGCTGCCTTCGGCCAGCATGCGCCCCGATTGGGAAATGCGTTCGTGGTGCACCGCGTCGCGATCACCACACACCAGGTGATGCCACAGCGGCAGATCCTTGCCTTCGCTGACCAGCCGATAGCCGCAGGTCGGCGGCAGCCATTGGAATTCTTCAGCCTTGCCCGGCGTGAGCTGGATGCAGTCCGGCACGAAGTCACGACGGTTCGGGTAGTCGGTGCACTGACAGGTTTTCAAGTCCAGCAGTTTGCAGGCGATGCGCGTGTAGTAGACGCTGTTGTCTTCTTCATCTTCGAGCTTTTGCAGGCAGCACAGGCCGCAGCCGTCGCACAGCGATTCCCATTCCTGGGGATCGAGTTGATCGAGGGTTTTGCGCATCCAGAACGGTTCGACTTTGGCGGCCATGGTTCGAGCATCAACATCAGGTGGTGAAAAGGCCGCCAGTCTAGTGCCCAAGGCCTTGCGGGCCAAGCGTTGGCGACTGTCGGTAGATCTTCACTTGTCAGTTTTTGCGCCGCCGGGTAGCTTTGCCAGTCGCAACGAGCCAAACCCGAAGGCCATTAACGCTCAACCGCGTTGCATTCTGGTGAACTGCCACGGCTCAAGAAAACCCCATTGCTCAGCTCAACTGCGCCCGCCGGTTTTTACTTCGATTGTCCTACTCAACCGTTGCAAAGGAATCTCTGCATGAGTGCCAACCCACGCGTCGCCGATTACGCCATTCACCCTCAGTTCACCGATCGCTGGTCGCCACGGGCCTTCACCGGTGAAAGCATCCCGGAAGAAACCCTGCTGAGCTTCTTCGAAGCCGCGCGCTGGGCGCCGTCGGCCTACAACTCGCAGCCTTGGCGGTTTCTCTACGCGCGCCGCGATACGCCGAACTGGGAGCGTTTCCTGGGCCTGCTGAACGAATTCAACCGTGGCTGGGCACAACACGCCTCGGCGCTGGTGATCGTGATCTCGAAAACCACCTTCGCCGTGCCCGGCGCCACGGAAGAAACCCCGGCCCTGTGGCACACCTTCGACACCGGTTCGGCCTGGGGCCACTTGGCGCTGCAAGCGAGCATCAGCGGCTGGCACACCCACGGCATGGCCGGTTTCGACCAGGAACTGACCCGCAAAGAACTGAACATTCCCGAAGGCTACGCGCTGCACGCAGCGGTAGCGGTGGGCAAACTGGGGGATAAAGCGACGCTGGCGGAGTACCTGCAAGCCCGTGAAGAACCGAGCCCGCGCCGGCCGTTGAGCGAATTGGCAGCGGAAGGTGATTTCAGCCTTTAAAAGCAAAAGATCGCAGCCTTCGGCAGCTCCTACACGCCTGTGGCGTTGCCGCAGGCTGCGATCTTTTTGGTAGCGCCTCAATAGCCGCGATCGAAATCCACTTCACCGCGCAACGCTTGGCCCGCCTCATACGCCCGCAGGTTTTCGACGAACAGGTTCACCATCATCGATGGCGAGGTCGGTGCGGAACTGTGGCCGGTCAGCAGCAAGCCCCACGCCGTCCAGAACGGATGCCGTTGCGGCAACGGTTCCTGTCGGCAGACGTCGATCACCGCGCCCGCCAAATGCCCTTCTTTCAAGGCTTCGACCAGATCTGCGTCGACCACCGCCACACCGCGCCCGACGTTGATGAACACGCCGGTCGGCTTGAACTGCTTGAACAGCGCCGCGTCGTACAGGTCATGGGTGTTCGGGGTGTTGGGCAGCAGATTGACCACGTAATCCACTTCGCCCACCAAACGCGGTAAATCTGAAAGCGCGCCGACTTCAACAAATGGCGCCTGCTCCCGGGCTTCACTGGCGATGCCGTACAACTTGACGCCAAACGGCACGAGGAATTGCGCCACCGTCTGACCGATATCGCCGGTGCCGACGACCAGCACCTTGCGCCCGGCCAGGCTTTGGCCCAGGCGATTGTCCCACTTGCGCTCGACCTGGCTGACCAGCCGCGCCAACACTTCGCGCTCATGGCCGAGCATGTAAGTCAGGACGTATTCAGCCATGACCTGACCGAAAATCCCCACTGCCCGGGTCAGGCGATAGTGACGCGGCAAGCCATCAGCCAGCAGCGGTGTGATGCCCGCCCAGGTCGATTGCAACCATTGTGGCTGGTGGCCCTGACGCAGCAGGTTCGCCAGCAAGTCCGGCTGACCGAGCCAGATCGGGCAATCGGCGGCCTGACGCGCCAGTTCGGCAGAATCGCCACTGGTCAGTACTTCCAGCTCAGGCGCTGCCTGACGCAACAGTTGGGCGTAAACAGGGTGGTCGTGTTCAGCAATCAGAACGCGCATGGTTCAAACCTTTCAAAAACAGTGCAGACGGCCACGGTCGGAGTCACGCTCCAGCGTCGTGGCCATCGTCAAAATTATTCCAGTCTTTCATACAGGTTCTGAACAGAACCTGTCTGCCGATCACATCGGGTCGTTGCGGCGCAGTAATTCTTCGGGCAAGTGTTCGATGTACTCGTCTTCGGCCGGCGGCATTTGCAGGTGGTAGCCCTGCTTTTCGAGGTTTTCCAGGACCACGGTGATGTCCTCTCGCGACAGTTTGCGCTCGGGGGTCAGCACCAGGTCGAAGGCGTGATGGGGCTTGCCGAACGCCGCCATCAGCGATTCCGGGACGCGCTCCAGTGCATCGCTTTTGAGCACATAGAGGTACATCTCGTTTTTCTTCAGGCTGCGATAGATGGAGCAAATACGTTTCAAGGCTGTTCTCCGGCGGTGGCCAGGCTGTCGAGCAACGCCTGGCCCATCAATTCGCGGCGCCAGCCACGCAGCGAATCAGGCAATTGGTAAGGACCGTTGGGGTAGCCGCTCTTGAGCAGCGCTTCCAGGGTTTTCTTGCGCAGCATCAGTTCCGGCGCGATGTTCAGGCGCTCGGCTTCGGCCTGGCCGATCGCGCGCAGTTGCTTGACCAGCGCGGCGGCGTCCACCGGCAACGGCTCCGGCACGGCGGGCGGCCATTGATCTGGCGACACACTGCCAGAGCGCCTGATCAGATCAAGCAGAAATTCGCCGTCCTGACGCACGGTACGCGGGTGCATGTCTTCGATTTTCGCCAGCGCGCCGAGGTTGTCCGGTTGCGTACGGGCCAACGGCCACAGGGAATGCTCACGGACGATGCGGTTGCGCGGCAGATCCCGGGCGCGGGCTTCGTGCTCGCGCCAGGCGCAGAGCTCACGCAGTACCGCGAGTTGCGCGCGGGACAGCTTCCAGGCCAGTTTGGCTTCGCGGTAGACCTCGTACGGGTCGACCTCGCGGCGCAGGTTGGCGACCAACTCGGCACCGTCCTCCAGCACCCAGTTGTACTTGTCTTCAGACAGCTTGGGTTGCAGACGAACGAACACTTCCGCCAGATGCAGGGCGTCTTCGGCGGCGTAGCTGATCTGGGTGTCGGACAGCGGACGTTGCAGCCAGTCGGAACGGGTCTCGCCCTTGGGCAGGTCGATGCCGAGCACTTCCTGCACCAGCCGCGAATACCCCATGGAGAAACCCAGGTTCAGGTAGGCAGCGGCCAGTTGTGTGTCGAACAGCGGCGCCGGCAGGCTGCCGGTCAGGCGCAACAAGACTTCGAGGTCTTCGCTGCACGCATGAACGACTTTGACCACCGCCGGGTTTTCCAGCAGCGCGGCCAGGGGTTGCCAGTTGTCGATGGTCAGCGGATCAATCAGGTAAGCGCGTACGCCATCGCCGATCTGCAACAGGCCGGCGATCGGATAAAAGGTGTCGACCCGCATGAATTCGGTGTCGAGGGCAACGAATGGCAGCTGCTGCCACTCGGCGCAAAACTGACCGAGGCTATCGTTGTCGCGAATCCAGTGAATATCGATGGCCACACGGCTCTCCCTTGAAGAATGGCGCGCAGTATATATCGCCCCCGGCGAATTCCGCGCATCCACTGAACAAGAGCTTTAGCGAAAAGACCTACAGAAAGGCAAGAAATGTCTGACGAAGTGAGGTTAACCAGCCTTACGCAGAACGTAGACCCGCAGTTGCGCGCAACCGGGAAACAAGTCCTGGTGACTGAGCAGGCTGAAACCCGCCTGCCTGAACTCGGCCTCCACCAGGGCTTTGCTTGGCAGCGCCCGGGGCGGATGGCCCTCGGCATCCGCTGAGCGGTGCCCGAAGCGGCTATCCAGCCGGACCGCGACGATCACCGTGTCACGGCTCACGCGGTGGAACTCCCCCAGCATGGCAAGACGATGGTCGGGGCTGGCGATGTGTTGAAACAACTGCATGCACATTATGCAATCCACCGCGTTGGCCGACAGGCCGATGGTGAACGCCGAGCTCTGAAAGGTCTTGATCCGCTTGAGCAAGTCTTGCGGGTGATGGGTGCGGGCGTGATCGAGCATGTCCTGGGACGGATCGGACGCCAGGATCACCCGGTTCCCATGCTCGGCCAGCACCGGCCAGAAACGCCCCACCCCGCACGCCACATCAAGGACCAGACCCGGCTCGCCGGCGACCTTGAGCGCATTGCGCACCAACTGCTCTGAGCGCCAGAACGCCAGGCGCCCGGTCAGGCCACGCGGTTGCGGCTGCAAACAGACGCGAGCGTGTTCCTGGTCGTAGCGCCGGGCGAACTCAAGCTCGATGGCGGATGGGGGCAACGAAGACATGTGCATGGGCTCTTGGTTGGAGGATCTACCGGCCGCAGATTAGCGACCGGCCCGTGAAAAATAAGTCGAAGGCCTCACTTTTTCGCCAGCACGCCGTCGATCACTGGACTACGGCAGCCGGCGAACATGTCCAGGTCTGGGTTGTAGACCTTGCTGTCGACTTCGAGCAGACCAATCATCGAATGAAACAGGTTGTCCTGGCTCAAGGGTTTTTCGCGACTCAGTTGCAGACAATGGGTGTCGACCGAGAACGACTTTTGATAGCTGTCGGAGAACCACGCGAGCATCGCCACATGTTTCTGTTGTTCCGGCGCCATCATGTAAGGCGTGCCATGGAGAAACAGGTTGTATTCGCCCAGGGACTCACCGTGATCGGACAGATACAGCATCGCGGTATCGACTTTGTCCTGGTTGCTGCGCAACAGATCGATCAGGGTCGACAACACGTGGTCGGTATACACCAGGGTGTTGTCGTAGCCATTAACGATACTTTCGCGGCTGCAATTGTTCAGCGCATTGCTTTCACACACCGGCGTGAAGTGTTCGTACTCTTTCGGGTAACGCTTGAAGTATTCCGGGCCATGGCTGCCCATCTGGTGCAATACCAGCACGGTGTCTTTGTCGAGGTTGTCGATAAAGTGCTGCAAACCTTGCAGCAGAATTTCATCGCGGCACTCGCTGCTGGAGCACAACACCGGGTCCTTCAGATTGCTCACATCATCAATGGTCACGCGATCACACGTGCCTTTGCAGCCCGACTGGTTGTCGCGCCAGATCACGTCCAGCCCGGCACGCTTGAGCACGTCCAGCAGGCCTTCTTCATTCTTCGCCTTGCTGGCGTTGTAATCCTTGCGACCCATGTTGGAGAACATGCACGGCACCGACACGGCGGTTTCCGTGCCGCACGAATGCACGTCGGTAAACGCAATCAAGCCTGCTTCTTTACTGAGTTTTGGGGTGGTGTCACGGCCATAGCCGAGGATGCCGAAGTTCTCGGCCCGGGCACTTTCGCCAACCACCAGCACCGTCAGGGATTTGCGCCCATGGGCTTGCCAGCTCAGGTCTTTGCGGGCGTCTTCGCCGATCTTGACAAAGGGTTGTTGCACCGACGCCACTTGCTCACGCAAATAACCGACCGAGGCACCGATGTAGTTGCTTGGCACGACCATCAAATGTAATTCATGGTGATTGCGAAATAACGAAGACAAGCCTTGATAGTTCGCCAGCGCCACGCCACCGACTACTGCAACAGAGGCGACACTCACCAGCACCTTACTTATAAGGTCACGATGCCAGACGCGATAATTGACCGGTATTTTCCATAACAACCACGACGGCAAAACACCGAGAAACGCGATATAGGCCAACAACTTTATCGACAGTAAGTCGCGCACTTCCGTGGCATTGGTTTCGGCAAAGTTGCGAAACATGCCGGCATCGATCAGCACGCCGTATTGACTCATGAAGTAAGCCACGCCGGCACTGACCATAAAGATCACCGTCAGCAGCGGCTTGAGCACAGGCCGGAACGCCAGCAGGGTCAGGACGATGTTGAAAGCACCAAATACCATGACGCCAAACGCCACGCGCATGGCGATGCCTTTGGCGTCGGAGGCAGTGATTTCGAAAAGGTGTTGCCACAGAACCAGATTGAATCCGGCTAACAAGAAGGCACTGGCAATCAGTGTCACCCACTCGGGGCGCACGGCTTTGAATTTCAACATGCGGATCGACTGTTCCTGAAAAGAAGTGCCGCCGGGAAATGTGAAAATTTCATTTTCCGCGACAGCACAAACTTTAAGCAGGCAACCATCAATTTTTCGTGAAAAAGAAGCCAACGAATAGTTGGCTCAGGATATAGACGCAAATATTCTAAGTTATTTGCAAAACGGTCAGGCCTGGTTCAGATACCAACGCCAATCCTGCTCCCCGACCTCGCCCATGAACTGCCGATACTCGGCCCGCTTCACCGCCAGGTACACCCCCAGGAACTCCCCGCCGAACGCTTCCCGCGCCCAACCCGAGCCTTCCAGCGTCCGCAACGTGGTCAGCCAGTCCGTCGGCAGCAATTCAGTGGCTTGGGCGTAACCGTTACCTTCCACCGGCGCGCCGGGATCGAGTTGCTCGCGGATGCCGCGATGAATACCCGCCAGGATCGCGGCCGCCGCCAGATACGGATTGGCGTCGGCGCCGCAGATCCGGTGTTCGATGTGCCGGGAAAATGCTGGCCCGCCAGGGACTCGCAGGCTCACGGTACGGTTGTCCACGCCCCAGGTGGCGGCCAGCGGCGCGTAGCTGTTGGTCTGGAAACGTCGATAGGAATTGGCGTTTGGACAAAACAGCAGCAGCGAATCAAGCAAGGTGCTGAGCATGCCGCCCACCGCGTGCCTGAGCAGCGGCGTGCCGTCGGGCGCTTCGCTGGCGAACAGGTTGTTGCCGTCCTTGTCCGCCAGGCTGACGTGCATGTGCATGCCGGTGCCGGCCAGGTCATCGAACGGCTTGGCCATAAAACACGCCGCCATCCCGTGCTTATGGGCCACGCCTTTGACCAAGCGTTTGTAACGCACCGCTTCGTCCATGGCCTGCAAGGCGTCGGTGCGGTGTTCGAGGGTAATTTCGACCTGCCCCGGCGCGTATTCGGAAATCGCCGTGCGCGCCGGAATGCCCTGAAGTTTGCAAGCGCTATAGAGATCGGCGAGGAACGGTTCGATCTGTTCCAGTTCGCGCAAGCCATAAACCTGCGTTGCCCGAGGTCGCCCGCCGTCCACGTCCCGCGCCGGTTGCGGCCGACCGTTGCTGTCGCGCTTCTGGTCCAGCAGGTAGAACTCCAACTCCGCCGCCATCACCGGGTAATAGCCGTCGGCCTGCATCCCCTCGATGACTTTCGCCAGCAAGTGCCGGGGGTCGGCGATGGTCGCCGGCATGCCTTCCTTGGGGTGCATGCTGACCTGCACCGCCGCCGTCGGAATCAGCCGCCACGGCATGCGCTGCAAACTGCCACTGACCGGATAGGCGCGGCAGTCGATATCGCCAACGTCCCACACCAGGCCGGAGTTTTCCACGTCATCGCCGTTGATGGTCAGGCCGAGAATGGTGCTGGGCAGCGGCCGACCACTTTCGTAAACCGCCAGCAGTTCATCGCGGTGCAGCAACTTGCCCCGGGGCACACCGTTGTTGTCGAGGATGAACAGCTCGAACATCTCGATATCCGGGTTCAGCTCCAGAAAGGTCAGGGCTTCTTGCTTCGTGGCGAAGGAGGTCGTGGCACAACTCATGGGAATTCTCTTTTTTCCGCGTCAGGCAAACGCGCAGGCGTCGCCGCTTTGATCCCGACGCATAGCGCAGGACCTGTAGGAACAATCAACGGAAAATGCGGGAATCCGGCGGGCGGGCATGACGGCAATGCCACAGCGCCCAGAAGGCCAGTTCGGAAGGAAGTGCAGAGAGGTTGGGCGCGGTGGCAGGCATGAACCGACGACCAAGGCTGGACGCACACGCGCCGCTGGATGCCTGGTGGTGGAGCTCGATTGGCCAACCGTCCATAGAAAAAACCGCAGAAAACAGATGAGCAGCAGGGTCACACGGCTGGATGGGTCGTTAAATCGGGATTTGAAGAACTTTGGTTGCGGGTTGGCTAAACATTGTGGATGCCGCTAAAAGATCGCAGCCTTCGGCAGCTCCTACGGGTTTAAGCGTTCTCTGTGAGAGCTGCCGAAGGCTGCGATCTTTTAACTATTTAATTTCTAAATACCACTCCAGACTTTCTGATTTGCCCGCAACCGGCCCCTCCCCGCCTAATCAGGGCCTTGTTTTTGAAAGGCCTGCTCATGGAAAACGTTCGTGCAACTGCCCGCCCTGCCCTGTGGTTGATGGTCAGCATCATTCTCGTGGCGCTGAACCTGCGCCCTTCGATGGCAGCGGTGGGCCCGTTGCTGACCGGGATACGTGGCGACATCCCATTGAGTTTCAGCCTCGCGTCGCTGCTCACCATGCTGCCAGTGATGACCATGGGGTTGGCGATGTTCTTCGGCATCGGCATCAGCCAGCGCCTGGGCGAGCAGCGCACCGTGGTGCTGTCGCTGCTGATTATTGGTCTGGCCACGGTGTCGCGATTGTTCCTCGACTCGGCGGCCGAACTGATCATCAGCGCCATCGCTGCCGGCATTGGCATCGCACTGATCCAGGCGCTGATGCCGGCGCTGATCAAGTCCCGCTTCAGCGATAACGTGGCGGTGTGCATGGGCCTGTACGTCACGTCGATCATGGGCGGCGCGGCGATTGCGGCCTCATTTGCACCGCTGGTGATGACCCGCACCGGTAGCTGGCGCGTGGGTTTGGCGATCTGGGCCGCGTTGGCACTGGTGGCATTGCTGTTCTGGATCGCACAGCGCAAAGGCATACCGACGCTACCAGCGCAGGCCGCGCGCAATGAAACCTTCTTCAGCAATTCCCGCGCCTGGCTGCTCGCGATTTTCTTCGGGCTTGGTACGGCGTCCTACACCTGCGTGCTGGCCTGGTTGGCGCCGTATTACGTGGAAAAGGGCTGGAGCGAACAGAGCGCCGGGTTGTTGCTGGGCTTTTTGACGGCGATGGAAGTCATCTCCGGCCTGCTGACCCCCGCGATCGCCAACCGCAGCCGCGACCGGCGGCTGGTGCTGGTGGTGTTGCTGGGGCTGATCATGGTCGGTTTCTGCGGCTTGATTCTCAGCCCGCAACACCTGAGCCTGCTGTGGCCGTGCCTGTTGGGGCTGGGTATCGGCGGGCTGTTCCCGATGAGCCTGATCGTGTCGCTGGATCACCTGGACAACCCGCGCCGGGCCGGTGGCCTGACCGCGTTCGTGCAAGGTATCGGTTACTTGATCGCCGGCCTCTCGCCGCTGATTGCCGGGGTGATCCGCGACCAGCTCGGCAGCTTCGAATGGGCCTGGTGGGCACTGACTGGCGTGGTGGGGTTGATGATCCTGATGGTCCTACGCTTCGATCCACGGCACTATGCCCGGCACATTCACTGACCGGCCCGCAGCAGTAATGGCCTCTGGCCGTACTTCCATGGAATAAATTCACAGGTCGTGTTCGCAACATTATCTGTCCCACAACTGACCATGAAATGTCCTACAAGGCATTCTCCTGGCACCATCGTTCCGTTAGGATCGTTCGCACACGTTTGCGCACAGTCAGCGCAAGGAGCACAGCGAGACAGAACGGATGCTAAACAGTAACTTGCTTAGAAAGCTCGATATGCAGGACCTCATGGTGTTTATCGCCGTGTATGAGCAAAGCAGCGTCACCGGTGTGTCGGAGGCGCTCTTCGTCAGCCAGTCCACCGTCAGTTACTGCCTGAAAAAACTGCGCACCAGTTTCGAAGACGAGTTGTTTATCAACACCCGCACCGGCATGCGCCCCACCTACAAAGCCAGCACCATGTACCCCAACGTGCTGAAGATCCTCGAAAGCATCAACTTGTGCCACACCAGCGCCCAGGCGTTCGATCCGACCTCGCAACCGGTCACCTTCAACATCTGCGCACCGGAATACTTCGAGCAGTTGATTTTGCCGCGTCTGTTGAAGCGCTTCGATTTCGCCGACCTGCCGGTGATCGTCAACATGCACAAGTTCGAAACCGATATCCCGGCCGAAGATTTGCGCGACGGTAGCCTCGACCTGGTGATCTGTTTCGGCCCGAACTTTCATCGCAACCACCCGGAGTTCAAATCCCGGATGCTGCTCGAAGATGACCTGGTGTGCATCTTCGACAAACGCGCCACGCCGCTGGAACCGCGTTTAAGCCTGCAAGCCTTCACCGAACGCCGGCATGTGTTCCCCACGCCGTGGACGTCCACCACCAACATGGTCGATGGCTGGCTCGCGCGGCAGGCACAAAAGCGCCAGATCGTTGCGCGATCCAACAGCTACAGCGCGGCGCTGAAGATGATCACCGGCACCGATTTCATCCTGACCCTGCCCCGGCGCATCCAGCGTCTGCTGGCCAACGAGGCGGTGTTCAAGCATTGCGAAGCCCCCAACGGCTTACCGGGTTTCACCCTCGACATGCAGTGGAGCCAAAGCCTGGATCAAGACAGCGCCAACATCTGGCTGCGCGAACAAGTGATCCAGGCCTGCGCCGAGCAGCAAGCCGCCTGAGACTCAGTGACCGATGGCGGTCTTGGTGTAGGACTCGCGGTCGATGTCGAGGATTTCGACGCACAACTGGACTTCCACACCGGTCGGCCATTCACACAAATCCTGCACCACGGCCAACAGGCTGTCGGACAGCTGTTTCTTGATCTGCGCCGAGCGACCGCTGAGCAACGCCAACTTCACGTGCACGAACGCCCGTTCGCCCAACCCGGTACCGACCTTGAAGGTCTCGACTTTGACTGCGCGGCTCTTGATGTCGAACTCCGCCGCAAACTGACCGGAACCCACCAACGTATTGTTGAGCCGGATCAACGCCACATCGGCATTCAATTCAGGCAGGTTGGCGGTGTATTCCATGTGCAGATGAGGCATGACAGTGCTCCTGAGGTTTGGCAGAAAGGGCCTACATATAACACAGAGCCGCCCTACTCCCGGGTCACTTTTACTGACCCGGGGCCGCCAGGGACTCACGCAACGCCACGGTCTCCCAGGCCGCCACCAACATCACCACCATCGTGGTCAATGCGCCCACCACCAACGCCGAAAACAGATGATTCAACGCCAGGGGCAGTAGCAACATCAGCAGTGCCAGGCCGACCAGATGGGACAGCGGCGGCAGTAAACGATCGGCCATCACCCACTTGAACAATGCGTTACCCAGCAAAAACAACCACGGCCCGGCGATGATCGCGAGGATGCCGGCGTCGCTGGCGTGATCCGGATGCATCAGCACCAGTTCATCGGCCACGGCGCTGACGATAACCCCGGCGACGATCAAGACATGCAGATAGGTGTAGGCGATCCGCGCCTGCCGGCCCGGGTCGGTGGAATGGGCGATGCGATGGTGGGCACGCTCGGCGCCGCTGTCGAAATACACCCACCACATGGCGATGCTGCCGAGCACCGCCACCACGAATGCCGTTACGCCTTGCAGGCTCAAGTCCAGTTCGGCAAAGGTCGCCCCCGTCACCAACAGCGACTCACCCAGGGCGATGATCACAAACAACCCACAGCGTTCGGCCATGTGATTGCCTTCGACATTCCAGTCCTCCAGCGTCGAACGCCCGAGCCCCGGCACCCAGAAATACACGGACGGCGAAATCAGTTCTATCAGCAGCGCCAGCGCCCAGCAGGCCAGGCGTTGATCGCCTTGCAAAAACGCCCCGGCGATCCAGAACACCCCGGACAGCACCAGCCAGGCGAGAATGCGCTGGAAGTTGCGGGTCATGTTCCGCGCCTCGCCGCGCACCGCCCAAATCGCAAACAGCGTGCGCCCGACTTGCATGAACACGAAGGCCCCGGCAAACATCAACCCATGGTCGGTAAAGGCCTTGGGTATCGATGAGGAGAGCAGCAATCCGGCGATCATCAGGCCGAACAGCCCGAGGCGAATCGGCAATTTTTCCGGGTCGAGCCAATTGGTGATCCATGACGTGAAAATCCACACCCACCACACCGCGACCATCATCAACGCGACCTGCACCGCGCCGCCAATGGACAAGTGCGCCAGCAGCGAATGGGAGAGCTGGGTCACGGCGAACACAAACACCAGATCGAAAAACAACTCGACCATGCCGACCTTGCCGCTGTCGTGACTGCCGCGACCACGCAATAACGAACGGGATGGGTTCATGGTTTAGGCCCCGTATTTAGAGTGAACCGGCACTGAGCATGTCAGCCATGCCCCGCTCGCTCATGAATGCCTCCAGACGTGAGCGCAACCAGCGTTCGGCGGGATCGGTGTCGACATGGCTGAGCCAGACCATGGACAGGTCGAGGGTCGGCGTCTTGAAGGGAAACGGCTCCTTGAACAACTGGCCGGATGCCGCCATCGCTTCAGCGGTGTAGTCCGGCAGGCTGGCGATCAGGTCCGTTCCGGCCAGCAGCGCCGGCAACGAACTGTATTGCGGCACGGAAAGGACCACATGGCGCGTGCGACCGATTTCCGCCAGCCACTCATCGGCGTAGCCACTGACGTTGGCTGTGTGGGAAACCAGCACATGAGGCCGTGAGCAATATTCATCGAGGGTCAGCGGCGTGTCGGACGCATCCGCGCGCAAAATGCTTGGCTGAATATGCCGCAGCAATTTGCGCTTGGCATTGGCCGGCAGGCCGCGAGTCTGGCTGATACCGACGGTGATGTCGCCGGAGGCCAACAGGTCGGGAATGCGCCAGTAATCGACATGCTGAACCACGAACACCACTTTCGGCGCCTCTTGGCGCAGGACGCGCAACAGCGGTGGCAACAGGCCGAACTCGACGTCGTCTGACAGGCCGATACGGAAGGTCATGGTGCTGCTGGCGGGGTCGAAATTGTGGGTCAGGCTCAAGGCCACTGACAGCGAATCCAGAGCGGGCGACAGGTATTGGATCAGCTCCTCGGCCCGGGCCGTCGGCTCCATGCGATGGCCGACGCGTATAAACAGTGGATCGTTGAACATCGTGCGCAAGCGATTAAGTGCGGAACTGATAGTCGGCTGACCAAGAAACAGCTTCTCCGCCACCCGCGTGACGTTGCGTTCGAGCATCAAGGTCTCGAACACCACCATCAGGTTGATGTCGGCCTTGCGTAGTTCATTACGATTCATCCACTGCCCCCGGTCCCCAAAACTTGGACCATCTTAGAAAGGCCCGGGGGGCGCGTCTATCGGCATGATCGCCGCTGTGCGTAGGAACACTGCACCGTCAGCGATTTGATCCCCAGGGCCTCACGTGCGAATAGTCTCCAAGTGAAAACCGTTTCGGGATGATTGCGTCGGGCAACTGCAGGTGAATCCGCATCAACGTATCGCCGGCGATGGCTGCCGTGCCCGGAACTTCAATACGGCACAAAGCCTTCAGGAGCGAACGCTCCAGCGCGGATGAAGCGGCAGGAGCGAGCGAGAGCCATTCGTCAAAAGCGCAAATCAAACTGTAGGAAAAGCCCTCAAATCATTGGAAACACATACTCGATAGCCAAAACAACCAGCTCCGCTAGGCTTGCTGGCATGCGGCACACAGGCTGTCGCAAATGACCCATCGCACGGAGCGAGTTGAATGTATTTTGAGATTTACAGGCAATCGAAAGGCACGCCGAGTACCGGCAAAGGGCAATGGCGCTGGCGGTTACGGGCGGGGAATCACGAGACGGTTGCGAGTGGGGAGTCGTATGTGAACAAGGCGGATTGTCTGCATGTGATCGGGCTGATCAAGGGCGTGCACGAGGGGACACCGATTAAGGAGATTTAAGCACCGCGATAGCTGCTCATGTGCAGTGGGCAGCTAGTTCGCCCTGGGAATGCAAGGGAAACGAGCTTGAAAAATCAGCCAACGACGAGGGTGTTTTGAAAAGCGCCAAGACCAGTACGTTTCCGTTTGCCGAGCCTTCGCGTGTAGTGCGAACACGATCAGCTTTAAAGAGCAGAAACAAAAAAGCCCCGTAGCTTGTTCAGCTACGGGGCTTTTTCTATGTAATGGCGGAGAGATAGGGATTCGAACCCTAGGTACCGGTGAAGGTACAACGGATTTCGAATCCGTCCCATTCGGCC